>OGJS01000176.1_pt1 | contig 55441 bp, 45 predicted proteins | sample 1572241 | NCBI WGS metagenome assembly OGJS01 (sample SAMEA2582145, study PRJEB24529) | metagenome | biome: Human gut stool | place: China | collected 2011 | reverse complement strand
CTCCTGTAGTGGAAATTAGGTCGTAGTGTTACAAAAAAGCTTGACCACAACAAGTATTTAAAAGGAGAGAATAGTATGAAAGTTATAGGAGTAATTCCCGCTCGTTATCAATCATCAAGATTCCCTGGGAAGCCTTTAGCTGATTTGTGTGGGAAACCGATGATTTGGTGGGTATATAATCAAGTAAAGAAAGTGCCGGAAATTGATGAAGTATACGTAGCTACGGACGATGATAGAATTTCATCGGTATGTGCTAAATATAGTATTAATTCTGTGATGACTGCTTCAACTCATGGAACAAGTACAGAGCGAGTAAATGAAGTAGCCCATAAAGTTGATGCTGATTTATATATCGTTATTAATGGTGATGAGCCACTAATAGATCCAGAAATTATTAGGGCAATTATACCAAAGAGTGAACTTAATACAGATTTTTATGTAAGTAATTTAATGACAGAAATTTTACGACCTTCTGAAGTTGTTGATTTTACAAACATTAAAGTTGTAACAGATGAAGACGGAAATGCACTGTTTATGTCAAGAAGTCCTATTCCATATCCAAAGGCTTCTATCGAGTATAAATATTATAAACATGTTGGAGTTCTAATATACAGTAAATCAGCTCTTGAATTTTTTGCATCTACAGATAAAGGATATAATGAGAAAATAGAGGATGTTAACGAACTTCGTTTCATAGAACACGGAAAAAAACTTAAAATGATTGAAGTTGATGCACATAGTCTTTCTGTCGACACACCAAAGGATTTAGAATATGTAAAAACAGTAATCGAAGGAATGATAGACAAAGGAGAATTGGTAATCAATGGGTAGTATGGTTCAAGTGTTAGATTGTACATTGAGGGATGGAGGATATATAAATAGCTGGAATTTTGGCGCACAAATAATATCTGGAATTATTAAATCATTAGTCGAGGCAAAGATAGATATTATTGAGTGTGGATTCATTAGAAATGCAGAACATGATAGTGATTCGTCTGTTTTTAATTCGATGGATGAGGTTTCCAAAATAATAGAACCAAAATCTAAATCGTCTTTGTATGCAATTATGATTGAACATCATAATAATGTATATGATAAGATTCCTATGTTTGACGGACGTGGAGCAGATATCATTAGAGTTACATTTCGTAGGAATGAGTGGGATGAAGCAAGACATGCAATTCATGAATTAATTGAAAAAGGATATAAAGTGTGCGTGCAGCCGGTTGGTACGACAAATTATGATGATGAATCGTTAATTAAACTGATAAAAGATGTAAATGAATTAAAACCATTTGCCTTTTACCTTGTTGATACATTAGGTGTCATGTATCGACACGATATGCGTAAGTTTTTTTATTTGATTGACAGTAATTTATCAATGAGTATTAACTTAGGATTTCACTCACACAATAATTTGCAGATGAGCTTTGCAAACGCACAGGAGATGATGCGTTTAGCAAAAAGAAGAAAGATTATAGTTGATTCATCATGCTATGGGATGGGACGAGGTGTGGGAAATTTAGCAACTGAGTTGTTATGTGATTATATTAATAATGATGTTGCCCAAAAGTATTTACTCACACCAATCCTGAATGTTGTGGATAAATATCTGATGCCTATTTATGCAGAGCAGAGATGGGGATATGATCTGCCTTATTTCTTATCAGCAACATTTAAATGTCATCCCAATTATGCAGCATATTTAATGGGAAGAGAAACCCTCGATATAGAGAATATTGAAAAAATTTTATCACTAATTCCTATGGATGAAAGAAAAGAATTTGATGAGAGTTTGATTGAGCAATTGTATATACGATACCAATCTTCAGAGATTGATGATAAAAAATCTTCTATCAAGCTACGTGATATGATCGCAGGAAGAGAAGTGGTGATTCTTGGTCCTGGTTTGAGTATTATTAAAGAAAAAGAACTAATAAGTGCTATGATTTGTGAACGTTTTGTTGTTACTACAAATTTTGTAACAAATGACTATAAAATCGATGCGTTATTTATTTCGAACGAAAAAAGACTGAGTGTATTTAAAAATCATTTGCCAGAACATATAATTGCAACATCAAATTTAAAAATAGATACAGATTTGATATTTAATTATTCATCTGTTTTAGGAGAGGGAGATGCTGCGGATAATGCCGGAGCAATGTTGATCAGAATTTTGAAAAAAGCAAATGTAAAGAAAGTATTTTTAGCAGGTTTTGATGGATTTGATGTAGATTCATCAGTAAACTATGCGATTAAAGAATATCAGAAATTTTTGGATTATGAATCAACCCGAAAGAAAAATAATGATATTGGAAAACAATTAAAACTGTCATTGCAAGGAATAGAGTACGAGGTTATTACAAAAAGTAAATATGAAATATAAATTAGTGATTTTTGATTTTGACGGAACTATTGCGGATACGTCACCAGGTATAGTGGATGCACATAGATTTGCTTTATCATATATGAGAAAAAATGTTCCATCGGATTCTGAATTAAGAGCAGTCATTGGGGGACACTTGCTTGATACATATATACATCGATTTGGATTTTCTGAAATGCAAGCGAGAGATGCTGTTCGAGTGTATCGTGAACGGTATGCAACAGTCGGTATTCATAAAGCAGAATTATATCCCCAATTTGAAAAAATGGTAAAAAAGCTATACGAAAAGGGCTATTTGATAGGTGTAGCTACATTAAAAGCTGAAAAATTTGCAGAGATAATGCTTAGGGAACTAGAGATTCGCAAATGGTTTAACACAGTTTGTGGTATGGATGAGCATGATGATCTAGATAAGGCAGGGCTAATAAAGAAATGTTGTTCGATTTGTGGTGTAACCGAAAACGATGCTATTCTTATAGGAGATAGTAATAATGATGTTGTAGGAGCCCAAGAAGCTGGTGTTGATTTCATCGGGGTTACTTATGGATTTGGTTTTCAAAAAGATCAGAAGTATGATTTTTGTACTGTAGATAGTGCGGTTGATATTCTCAATTATTTATAGAGTGATGTAATTGACATATTGGGGGGAAGGAGACAATATTGACAGACAGACAATTAATTATGGTTTAGAGATATTACGAATAATAGCTATGCTAATGGTGATTATGTTTCATTTGATTGTTCATTGCAATCCAATAGGAAATATAACTCCTTTATCCATTACGTATGAAGTAGATAGATATATTAATGCCGCATGTCATGTCGCAGTAAATTGTTTTGCGTTAATTACAGGATATGTATGGGCTAATTCTACATGGAATGTGGGGAGAATTATTAAGTACTGGATGGTCGCATTTGTTTATTCAGTAGGGTTGAACGGAATATTTTTTTACTTTGATAAATGTTATTTACCCCTAAAGAACTATTACTGTGCTTGTTTCCGGTTTTTAGTAAGTATCAGTGGTATTTGACAGCATATGTCTTGTTGTTTTTTTGTATTCCAATATTAAAGATACTGCTGAATTCATTATCAAAAAAACAAATCGAGGTGTTTTTAACTATTATTCTTCTATTTACGACCATAGTTCCTATAGGTCTTCGTACGGATACCTTTGATATGAATTATGGATATAGTGCTTGGTGGATGGGAATATTGTTTTTAGTAGGAGGTTATGTATCGAAATATAAACCTTTTAAACAAATCAAAAAAGGGCAATGGTTGTTACTCTATTTTGGATTGACTACAATAACTTGGGGAATAGGATATATAGTTGAGTTGTGTACACTTGAATTGATGGGAAATGCAATTTATGGAGATTGGTTGTACAATTATTCGTCTGTTACAGTTTTTCTTGCTGCTTTTTCATTATTTATGTTTTTTGAACAATTGGAAATAAAAAGCAAGGCATCTAATAGACTATTAAGAACTATTTCAGGAGCAACATTTGGTGTGTATTTAATTCATACAACAAAAGGATTATGGAATTTTTCTGATAATATACTAGAGAACCATATAACGGGTTTGCCTCATTATGTATTGACTTTATTTTCCCTGACAATATGTGTTTTTTCGATTTCAGTAGTTATAGAAGTGTTGCGCGAGTATTTATTTAAGAAGTTGAGAGTTAATTGTTTAATTAGCAGGATAACTAACAGTAGTGTTATTCAAAGAATTAACAATCTTTTTAATTTTAGATAAATTTTCTCGATACTAGTAGAGAATAAATTAAATATCTGATGTATATTTTGAGGATAATAGTAAGTGCAAAATAATTTGATAGATTGCGTTCCGCTAAAAAACAGTCCATAATAATCATTAATATAGAAAAAGAGTTATATGAGTTTTAATGGGAAATCTTATTTCATAGTTAAGGAAGGAACAAAAAACAATGAGTATATTTAAAGACAAAATATTATTAATTACAGGAGGAACAGGTTCTTTCGGAAATGCTGTTCTCAATAGATTTTTAGAAACCGATATCAAAGAAATCCGTATTTTCTCGCGCGATGAGAAAAAACAGGATGATATGAGACATGAGTTTCAGGCAAAAATGCCGGAAGCATCGAATAAAATTAAGTTCTTTATAGGGGATGTTCGTGATCTGGCATCTGTAAAAAATGCAATGCATGGAGTAGATTATATCTTCCATGCAGCAGCTTTAAAACAGGTTCCATCATGTGAGTTCTTCCCGATTGAAGCTGTAAAAACGAACGTACTCGGTACAGAAAATGTATTGACAGCTGCAATTGAAGAAGGAGTAAAATCTGTCATCTGTCTTTCTACAGACAAGGCAGCTTATCCGGTGAACGCAATGGGGACAAGCAAGGCAATGATGGAAAAAGTCATTGTAGCAAAATCAAGAACAGTAGATCCGGAAAAAACAAAAATCTGCTGTACTCGTTACGGAAACGTTATGTGTTCCCGTGGATCTGTAATTCCTCTTTGGATCGAGCAGATCAAAGCAGGTAATCCGATCACCATTACAGAACCTTCTATGACAAGATTTATTATGAGTTTGGAAGAAGCTGTGGATTTGGTGCTGTTTGCATTTGAAAATGGGACAAGCGGAGACATTCTGGTACAGAAAGCGCCTGCATGTACGATTGAAGTATTGGCAAAAGCTGTGACAGAATTGTTTGCGCCGGGACATGAAATTAAAGTGATTGGTATCCGTCATGGAGAAAAGATGTATGAGACATTGCTTACCAATGAAGAATGTGCAAATGCAGTGGATATGGGTGAGTTTTACCGTGTGCCATGTGATAAGAGAGACTTGAATTACGATAAGTATTTCAAAGACGGAGATGTAGAAAGAAACACATTGACAGAGTTTGACTCCAATAATACAGAGTTACTGAGTGTAGAACAAGTCAAAGAAAAATTGTTGACACTGCAGTATATCAGAGATGAATTAGCGGAGTGGGAGAATCGATAATTAGATAATTTTTAGTTATACCATAGGATGAAGAGGGATACTTTTGATTAACAAAAAGAATAAATCGATTATATTTGTTACAATTTCTTTGCTTTGTATAGTTCTTTCTATTGCTGTTTATATATTGGAAAAAAGTGGTGGAAGTTGTTCTTTTCTTGTGACTGTTTTTAAGAGATGGCATCTTAAGGAAACTGTTGATATAGTAGCTATTCTGTCTGGAATTTCAGGTATATTAGTAGGGATAGCCAGTATTCGGATTTCGAATCTTGGAGCAGTAAAAGAATATTTTCAGCAGGGAGATGCGAAAGAACACACAGAAGCCAGGAAGAATTTATATCAAAAGTTTAATGCTGGAATAAAAATAAACAAAAATGACAAAGATGCAAGCAATGTAATTTCATTTTTTCACTTTTGGGGGATGATGGTAGAGAAAAAATATTTACCAATATGGGTTTTTGAAAGTGCTTCTGGTCAGGCTGTAATACGATTGTATGAAGGATTACAAGACATGATAAAAGAACGCAGACGGGATAATCCTAATTATGGAGAATATTTTGAATGGTTATACAGGAAGTGTAAATCGAAAAAAAGGAAACGAATAAAAAAAGAAGTTGAAATAGAGCATGTTCAAGTCGGTAATTATACCAGTTTTTTGAGCCAGGAGGAATTGAAAAAAATAGGGTTTTACAGTTGTGGCACGAATGTTAAAATCAGCAGATATGCAAGGATCTACAGTCCAGAAAAAATAAAGATAGGAGACAATGTTCGGATTGATGATTTTTGTATATTGAGTGGTAAGATTATTATGGGTTCTTACATTCATATATCTCCGTATACATGTTTAATAGCAGGTGACTATGGAATTACATTAAAAGATTTTACTACAATATCCTCCAGATGTGCAATATATGCGGTAAGCGATGACTATTCAGGGCACAGTTTGACAAACCCTATGATTTCTTCTCCTTATCGTTGTCCTTATGGTGGAGAAGTGATATTGAAGAAATATTCAATTATAGGTAGTGGAAGTGTAGTTTTGCCGAATGTTACAATAGGAAAGGGAAGTGCAATTGGTGCGATGAGCCTTGTGAAGACTTCAGTTCCAAAATGGACAATATGTGCAGGAATACCTTGTAAAAAAGTGAAAAAGAGAAGCAAAGACTTAAAAAATTTGGAGAATAAGATGACAACAGAGCAAAAAGCGGGGGTAAATACATGAACATTCTTATAACCGGCTCCAATGGTTTTGTCGGTAAAAACCTTGCAGCCAATTTATATTGTATCAAAGATGGAAAAAACAGAACAAGAGATCTTACAATCGATGAAATCTTTGAATATGACATTGATACCGAGGAATCCTTGTTAGATACATATTGTGAGAAAGCAGACTTTGTTTTCAATCTTGCCGGGGTGAACCGGCCTAAAGAGCAGTCCGAGTTTATGGATGGAAATTTTGGATTTGCATCGAAACTATTAGACACGTTGAAAAAGCATCACAATACCTGTCCGGTAATGCTTTCCAGTTCCATTCAGGCAACTTTGATTGGACGTTATGGACAGTCTGATTATGGAAAGAGTAAGCTGGCAGGGGAAGAGTTATTTTTTGAATATGGCAAAGAATGCGGGGCAAAAGTACTGGTGTATCGTTTCCCGAACCTTTTTGGAAAATGGTGTAGACCGAATTACAACAGTGCCGTTGCCACATTTTGCAACAACATCGCAAACAATCTTCCTATTCAGGTGAATGACAGGTCTACAGGATTAGAACTTCTTTATATTGATGATCTGGTAGAGGAGATGCTGGATGCTCTGGAAGGAAAAGAGCACCACTGCAGTTATCAGGGAGTGGATTCTGTGGCAGATGCAGACGGAAGATATTGTTATGTTCCGACTACCCATAAAGCAACGTTGGGAGAAATCGTAGACCTATTAGAAGGATTCAAAAATCAGCCGAAATCCCTTCTGATGCCAGAGATTCCGAAAGACTCTTTTGCGAAGAAATTATATTCGACGTACTTGTCTTATCTTCCGAAGGAGGAAGTTTGTTTTCCGTTGAAGATGAACGTAGATGACAGGGGCAGCTTTACGGAGTTATTGAAAACAGCAAATTGTGGACAGTTTTCTGTAAATATCTCAAAACCTGGCATTACAAAAGGTGAGCACTGGCATAACAGCAAGTGGGAATTTTTTATCGTAGTTTCCGGTCATGGTCTGATTCAGGAGCGCAAAATCGGAACGGATGAGGTGATCGAATTTGAAGTTTCCGGGGAGAAGATCGAGGCAATCCATATGCTTCCGGGATACACACATAATATCATCAATCTGTCAGAGACAGAGAGTCTGGTGACTGTGATGTGGGCAAACGAGCAGTTTGATCCGAAGCATCCGGATACATTTTTTGAAAAGGTGGAAGAAAAATGAGATTGATCATCTTAGGAGCAGGCGGATACGGAAAAACCGTAGCAGACGTTGCAAGACAGTCCGGAAAATATGAGCAGATTTATTTTCTGGATGACGGACAGCAAACGTCAGATTTGATATTGGGAACATGCTCAGAATATATGAAATTTGCCGATGGGAATACAGAGATGTATCCTGCATTTGGAAACAATGAAATGCGTTTGGATTGGATGAAAAAGTTATCCGATGCGCAGATTGTACTTCCGCGATTGATACATGCCACAGCTTATGTAAGTCCAACTGCAGAAGTAGGAGCCGGAACAGTTGTATTGCCGCTTGCGATCATAAATACAGATTGTCGGATCCAATCGGGCTGTATTATCAATTGTGGTTCGATTGTAGACCATGGATGTGTGATCGAAGAAGGCGTACATATTTCTCCGGGGACTGTGATCAAGGCAGAAAATCGGATTCCAAGAGCAACAAAAATTGAGGCGGGCGAAGTGGTTCCATTGCGAGCATACCCGCTGTGAGGGAGAATAGAATGAAAACAGAAGTGACATTTAAGAATAATGGGAAACTGAAATTATTGATCATTGTAGGGACTCGTCCGGAGATTATCCGCCTGGCAGCAGTGATCAAAAAGTGCCGGAACTATTTTGATACCATTCTGGCGCATACCGGACAGAACTATGACTACAACTTAAACGGTGTATTTTTCCATGATCTGGAGTTGGATGATCCGGATGTGTATCTGAATGCAGTGGGTGCAGATCTCGGAGAGACCATGGGAAATATTATTTCCGAATCTTATAAATTGATGGCAGAGATAAAACCGGACGCAGTACTGGTTCTGGGTGATACGAACAGTTGTCTGAGCGTGATCGGGGCGAAGCGTCTTCATATTCCGATTTTCCATATGGAAGCAGGAAACCGTTGTAAAGATGAGTGTCTTCCGGAAGAGACAAACCGCCGTATTGTAGACATTATTTCAGATGTGAATATGGCATATTCAGAACATGCCCGCCGTTATCTTGCGGACTGCGGATTGCCGAAAGAACGTACTTATGTGACAGGCTCTCCAATGGCAGAAGTGCTGCATGATAATCTGGAAAAAATCGAAGCATCCGATGTACATGCCCGTTTGGGATTGGAAAAGGGAAAATATATCTTGCTCTCTGCACATCGTGAAGAAAATATTGATACAGAGCAGAACTTCTTATCACTCTTTGAGGCAATCAATAAGATTGCAGAGAAGTACGATATGCCGATCTTATATTCCTGTCATCCAAGAAGCAGAAAGAGACTGGAAGCATCCGGTTTTCAGCTGGATAAACGTGTCATTCAGCATGAACCGTTAGGATTCCACGATTATAACTGCCTGCAGATGAATGCATTTGCGGTAGTGTCGGACAGCGGAACATTGCCGGAGGAAAGCAGTTTCTTTACCTCTGTAGGTCATCCGTTCCCTGCGGTTTGCATCCGTACTTCCACAGAAAGGCCGGAAGCGCTGGATAAAGGCTGCTTTGTACTTGCCGGAATCGACAGCAATTCACTGGTACAGGCTGTGGAGACAGCAGTAGCGATGAATGAAAATGGAGATTATGGAATCCCGGTACCTGATTATGTAGAAGAAAATGTGTCTACAAAAGTTGTGAAGATCATTCAGAGCTATACAGGAGTCGTGAATAAAATGGTGTGGAGAAAGTTTTAAGAGTGTGAAAAACTGTTCACTATATAAGGAGAATCATCGATATGCAAGAATACTCAAGAATTCTGATTGAAGAATTGAGAGAAGCACTTCAGGATTTGGATGATTTTTTGTTTGGATACTAAGTCACTTATCCGGAGGAGCGTCTTATCAAAGCTAAGAAAAGTGTATTGACTTCATAACCGGGTTTGCTATAATCATCTTATAGAATTCCTCTGCAAATGGAGGAATAAAATGGGAAGAACAAAACGATTAAAGGAACTCACGATCAAAGATAATTTTATGTTCGGCGCAGTGATGATGGACGAAGATAATTGCAAAGGTCTTTTAGAAAGAGTGTTGGAGATACCGATCGATCGAGTGGATGTCAGCAAAGAAAAAAGCATAGTGTATCATCCGGAGTATAAAGGTGTTCGCCTGGATGTGTATGCAAAAGATGAGAAGCAGACGCGTTATAACGTGGAAATGCAGGTGGAGAGAAAGCCGGCACTTGGAAAGAGAAGTCGTTATTATCAGAGTCAGATGGACATGGAGATGTTGCTGACCGGAGAAGATTATACGGAACTTCCGAATACCTATGTTATTTTTATCTGTGATTTTGATCCATTTGGAAAAGACAAGTATCGATATACCTTTCGGACAACGTGTCAGGAATCTGAAAATGTGGATTTGGAAGATGGGCGAACCACTGTGTTTTTAAATACCCGTGGAAAGAACGAAAGTGAAGTTCCGGGAGAATTGGTCACATTTCTGCAGTACATGAAAGAGGATCTTGAGGGAAGCGAAAAGGAGTTTCACGACCCATATGTGGAGCAGTTACAGAAGTTTATCCGCAACGTTAAGGGAAGTCGGGAGATGGAGGAACGCTTTATGATTTTTGAAGAGATGCTGAAAGAAGAACGGGCTGCCGGATTTGCAAAAGGGCGTGCTGAAGGGGTTGCAGAGGGGCGAATTTCTGAGAGTAAGGATACGTTACTCTTATTTTTGCAGAATCTTGGAACGGTTCCTAAAGTACTTTCGGATCAAATTGAAGAACAAGGTGATTTGGATGTACTGAAAGAGTGGATCAGGATGGCATTCCAATCGAAATCTGTGGAAGAATTTGCAAAGAAGATAAAATAAGAATCTACATCGGAGAATATCCGATCTAATATCATCAGCCGTGGCTGTTCTGGCCGGGGCTGATGATAAAAAGGAACAAGTCAATGCCGTTTCGGGCAGATATTCAAAGAAGAGCAGAGGAATTCTATATTTTGTAGTTTGATGATTATCATAAATATATAGTATCTGTTATAATGAGAGTTAGAAAGTGTGGAAATACTGAAAGGAAGGAATCGGTTTTAGAGGACGAAAGGGGATGATATGCCATGGGCATTTATTTAAATCCGGGAGCAGCAGGGTTTAAAATGTCTTTAAATTCCGAAATATTTGTTGATAAAAGCGAACTGTTAGATGTGACAAATCGCTATGTGAATACACAACAGAGGTTTATGTGTGTCAGTCGTCCGAGGCGTTTTGGAAAGTCAATGGCAGCAGATATGCTGGCAGCCTATTATGATTGTGGGGATGATACAGAGGAATTGTTTGAAGGACTTTCCATCAGTCAGTGTAAGTCTTACCGAAAACATTTGAATCAGTATGATGTGCTGAAGATTAATATGCAGGAATTTTTAAGCAGATCAGATGATGTGGAAGGGATGCTTACATTAATGCAAAGAAGAATTCTGTCTGATTTAAAGCAGAAATATCCGGAATATGTACGGGAGGAGGATCTTGTCTTTGCAATGCAGGATGTGTATTCTCATACAAAACGTTCTTTTGTAATCTTGATTGATGAATGGGATTGTTTGTTTCGTGAGTATCAGCAGGATCAGAAAGCCCAGAAAAAGTATCTGGATTTTTTGCGTGCGTGGCTGAAAGATCAGGATAATGTAGCATTTGCTTATATGACGGGGATTTTGCCAATTAAGAAATATGGTTCCCATTCGGCATTGAATATGTTTACGGAATATTCTATGACAGAACCGGGGGAGCTGGCTGCGTATTTTGGTTTTACAGAAAATGAAGTAAAAAATCTTTGCATGGAATATGGAATGGATTTTGAAGAAGCAAAGGCGTGGTATGACGGGTATGGTTTGATTACGCACAAACAGGACAGAGATATTTGCTATTCTATGTACAGTCCAAAATCTGTTGTGGAAGCAATGCTTCGCCACAAATTCGGAACTTATTGGAATCAGACAGAAACTTATGAGGCGTTAAAAGTTTATATTCAGATGAATATGGATGGTTTGAAAGATGCGATAGTCGGGATGCTGGCAGGAGAGAGTATTCGGATTAATACGGGAACATTCAGTAATGATATGACTACTTTTGCTACCAGAGATGATATTCTGACTTTATTGGTGCATTTAGGATATTTGACTTATGATGGAATCTTAGAATCAGTGAGTATTCCAAACAAAGAGGTTTCCAAGGAATATGTGAATGCTATTAGTACCATGGATTGGAAGGATGAATTTGAACGTAATATCATAAAAGAGCGAGGAGAGGGACATATGAAAAGTTTATTGATTCTCGGAGCAGGAGGCTTCGGGCAGATGGTGAAGGAAACAGCGATCCAGCTGGGGTATGAGGAGATCGTATTTCTTGACGATGCGGCGTTTGGAAAGGACGTAGTTGGAAAGTGCTGCGACTATACGGCCAAGTATGGAGAATACAAGATGGCAGTGGCGGCATTTGGGAATAATCATACGAGATTATTCTGGACAGACAAATTGCTGGAGGCAGGATATGATGTGCCATCGATTGTGCATCCGTCTGCAATTGTGAGTCCAAGTGCGGTTTTGGGACCTGGATGTTTTATTATGCAGCGCGCGGTAGTGAATACGCATACCCATGTGGATCGGGCGGCGCTTGTCAACAGCGGTGCAGTTGTGGATCATGATTCGTTGGTATGCGCCGGAGCGCATGTGGGGCTTGGAAGTGTGGTAAAAGCAAACTGTACGATCGAGCAGGAGAAGAAGGTAGAGGCAGGAGAAGTAATCTTCTCTACCAGAAGAAAGATCGAAGGTGTGGACAGCAGAGCGCTTGAGGATGCGCTGTATGCATTTGGATTCGGTCCCCAGTGCAGTTATGTAAAACCGTTCGGGGAAGGGCACATCAATGAGACGTACGCAGTATATATGCCGATGGAAGACGGCACAGAGAAGCCATTATACGTACTGCAGAGAATCAATATCAATGTGTTCAAAGAGCCTGGTAAGGTAATGGAGAATATTTTCGGAGTGACAGAGTTTCTACGGGATGTGATCCGTCGGGAAGGCGGAGATCCGGATCGTGAGACACTGGCCTACATCAAGACGAAGAGCGGGGAGACATATTTTGAGGATGATGAAGGTCAGCCATGGCGCTGTGCGAATTTTATCGCCAATTCTGTGTGCTATCAGATGGTGGAGCGTCCGGAGCAGTTTTACCAGTCAGCCAGAAGCTTTGGTCATTTTTTGAAGCAGCTGGGTGAGTATCCGGCAGAGAGTCTTTATGAGACGATCCCGAATTTCCACGACACGGTAAAACGATTTGAAGCGTTTGCACAGGCCGTAGAGCGAGATGTGAAGAACCGCGCCCGTCTGTGCCGTTCGGAGATTGAATTTGCACTGGCGAGAGAAAAAGACTGCGGAGCTCTGATGAGCAGGATGGAAGCAGGTGTTCTGCCGCTGCGTGTGACACACAATGATACAAAACTGAATAATATTTTATTTGACGCAGAGTCCGGAAAGGGATTGTGTATTATTGATCTGGATACGATCATGCCGGGACTGGCAGCCAATGATTTTGGAGATTCGATCCGTTTTGGCGCATCTACGGCGGAAGAAGATGAACGTGATCTGGACAAGGTCCATTTTGATATCAATCTGTATGAACTGTATGTGAAAGGGTATCTGGAGATGGCAAGAGATGTCCTGACACCGGAGGAGTTAGAGAGTCTTCCGTGGGGTGCAAGACTGATGACATTCGAATGCGGAATCCGGTTCCTCATGGATTTTCTGCAGGGAGATACGTATTTCAAGACCGCATATCCGGAGCACAATCTGGTCCGTGCCCGTACACAGTTCAGACTGGTGCAGGAGATGGAAGATCAGTTTGATGAAATGTGTCGGATTGTGAGAGAGTGTTAAAGGGAATCGTCATGATATTCTTTTTTTGAGGCGCGTACGAGTCTGCAGTATAGTATAATTTCAATTGCGATAATAAGAAGTAAGGCAATGCCGCCTGTGATAAGTCGTTCCATATAAGACCTTTCTGCGTTGGGATATGATTATAATATATTCGGAAATTACGCTTTTATGTATGATAATGGAAATTTTTTCTGGAAATTTTTTCTGGAAATTTGTTCAATAATACGGTTTCAGAATAAAAAAATATATGTTATACTAAAGCGGATTAAGGTCAAAGTATGTGGTTATGGGAGAATAAGTGATGGAAGAACAGATGAGAAATGATGAGATGGAGATCGATCTGATAGAATTATTTCATGTATTATTGAAAAAAGCGTGGGTGATACTTCTGTGTCTGGTCATTGGTGCTGTGACAGTCGGAGGGTATACGAAGTTGTTTGTCACACCACAGTATCAGGCGACATCTACGATTTATGTTCTTGGTAATTCGGTGAGTATGTCCGGTGTGGATCTGACACTGAGCAAGCAGCTTACTGCGGACTTTTCTGTACTGGCGAAGAGCCGTCCGGTAATGAACAAGATTGAGGAGAAGCTGAAAGCAGATTATAAGTATAAAGATTTGAATTACTCTGTGGAGCAGCTGCAGGGGATGATCACGATAGAGAATCCGTCCGGAACAAGTTTGATGAGGATGACTGCCACGAATTCAGATGCACAGCTTGCGGCAGATATTGCAAATGCGGCGGCAGATGCTGTTGCAGAGCGTATTTCAGAGGTTATGGTGATTGATAAGCCAAGTAGTGTGGAAGAGGCAGAAAAGCCAAATTATCCAGTCAGTCCGAATGTAAAGAAGAATATGATCATGGGTGGACTGATCGGAGCAGTTCTTGCAGTGGGAGTATTTACGCTATTATTCTTACTGGATGATACGATCAAGTCGGAAGAGGACGTAAGAAGATATCTGCAGCTGAATACACTGGCATCAATTCCAAAGGAAAAGAAGAGAAGACGTGCATCATCAGAGGCATAAGAGATAGAACAGGAGAGGCATTGCAGGAGGGTGTTCCGGGGAGAACATACTTGCACTGCTTCTTTTTCCATATATTAAAGAAAGGGCAAAGTCTATGAAAAAATCCAGAAAGATTCTGATTGGTATTTTAATTTGTGTGATTATTGGAAGTGTGTTTTATATCGGATACTATTATGTTACGCAGAATAAAAATGAGAAGGTTTACAAGAAACTTCAGAAAGAGGTTGTGAAACAGGAGAGCAAAGAGGAGGAACCACAGACAGAGGAGTCACATGTGGAGATCCCGATTGATTTTGCACAGCTTCAGGCTCAGAATCCGGATATTTATGCATGGATCCAGATTGACGGGACGAATATTAATTATCCCGTTGCGCAGAGTGCTACGGACAATGAGTATTATCTGAATCATACGATTGAAGGCCAGGAGGGATATCCGGGATCTATTTATACAGAGAATTGGAACACGAAGGAATTTACGGATTTTAATACCGTGATCTACGGGCATGACATGAAAGATGGAAGTATGTTTCAAAATCTGCACAACTATGCGGATGCGTCGTATATGCAGCAGCATCCGAATGTGGTGATCTATACACCGGAGAAGAAGTTGACATATCAGATTTTTGCGGCAGTTGTATATGATGACAGACACATTCTTCATAGTTTTGACTATGCGTTTGCAGATCAGAGACAGGCATTTCTGGATTCTATTTACAATTCCAGAAATCTGGGCAATGTCATCCGGGATGATGTTTCTGTGAATACAGACAGCAGGATTCTGACACTTAGTACTTGTATGACGGGACAGGATGACAAACGATTTTTAGTGGAGGCAGTGTTAATCAGTGAAGAAGACTAAAGATAAAGCGAAAATTGTGATCATCATTCTGGCAGTGATCGCTGTTATAGCGGCAGCAGGAGCGGTTTATGCCGGGATGCAGAATAAAAAGGCGGATAAGGAAAAAGAAGAGGTATCAGCAGAACCTGAAAGTACGGACGGTTCTTCTTATATCACATACAACGGGAAAAAGTATAAGTATAATTCAGATCTGCGCACCATGCTGTTTATGGGAGTGGATAAAAATGAAGTAGTGACAGTTAAGGAGAACACCGGGCGGAGTGGCCAGTCTGATTGTCTGGTCCTGTTGGTGTTAGATACAGACAAAAAGACAACTACGCTTTTGGAAATATCAAGAGATTCTATGGCGGATGTGAAGATTTACGGTATTGATGGGGACTATATGGCGACCGAGACGGCTCAGATCGCAACCCAGTATGCGTATGGGGACGGAGAAAAAAGAAGCTGTCAGCTAACCAGGGAGGCAGTATCCAATCTGCTCTATGATATTCCGATTCATGATTATCTGTCGCTGAATATGTCAGGAATTGTTCCGATCGTGGATCAGATCGGCGGAGTAACGATGACTGTTCCGGAAGATTACACCGCGATCGATCCTGTATTTGTCCAGGGAAGTACGATAACACTGAATGGGGAGCTTACAGAGAAATATATTCGAAGCCGTGATACATCTGTTCTTGGAAGTAATGAACAGCGTATGGAGCGGCAGACTCAGTTTGTACAGGCGCTTCTGGAGAAAGTGAAATCTACGGAAGATGGCGGCAACTCCATGCTGCGTCAGTTCTGGCAGGTGGGACAGCCGTATATTACGACAGATTTAAGTCTGGATATGCTGGAAAAGGTAGCGTCGTATGACATGAATCCTGAGATTTTAAAAGTTCCGGGGGAGGTTCGGGCAGGAGAAGAACACGACGAATTTCATGTGGATGATGCCAGTCTGCAGGAGATGATCGTCAATATTTTTTACAAAGAAGTAGAATCATAGGGGATATGAATGAAAGCGATTTTAAGGAGTGTAGAAAGAGATGTCGCAGATGCGTGTGCTTATATTCCTTATGGGCTGGCAGCTGCAGTAGTGTTTCTGTTTATCATGATCTTGTATAACAGAAAGAAGTATGGCAGAGTTTCTTTTATTATAAACAGCAGTCTTATGATCATTTATGTGGTCGTAGTCGGACATCTGACATTGTTTTCGCGGGAATCCGGAATTGTAGACAGGGTGGATCTGACTTTTTTCAGTCTTCTGGAGGAATCTTCGGATTATACGATTCAGTTGATCGAAAATGTATTATTGTTTTTGCCGGCAGGGATTTTATGTCCCTGGATGTGGAAGCAGATCCGGAACTGGAAGCGCAGCTTCCTGCTTGGATTCGCAGGGAGTCTGCTGATCGAGACGCTGCAGATGCTGACCGGCAGAGGTCTGTTTCAGCTGGATGACCTGATTACAAATGCGGCAGGAATGATGGCAGGATATGGAATATATCAGATTGCAAAGAAATTGTGGAAAAGGGTTTACAAATCCAGATTTCAGTGATATTCTAAAAAAGTATAAAAAGATTCCACAGGACAAGGGGGAAAGCATCATGAGATTGAAAAGATTAGTGAGCGTTGCGGCAGCAGCGGTATTGGCGTTATCAGTAAGTTTGACAGCATTTGCAGCACCATCGACAAATATATCAGGAGTTGTTACAGTTGATACAAAAGATAATGGTGTGGATGGAAATGGAAATACGATTACAGCAAGCCTGGCAGAAGTTCCGGCAGAGTATCAGAGTGCAGTAGCAGATGTCAGAAAACCGGAGACACTGAAAGCACTCTTGGGAAGTGCATATACAGATACAATGTCTGTTGTAGATGTAAAAGATGTTACAGTTGCGGACGGAACAGTATTTCCGGTGACGATCAGATTTAACGTACCAGGAGTGACAACGAGTACAAAAGTTGCTGTACTTCACTATGATACAGAGAAAAAAGCATGGGAAGTTGTAGATTCCAAAGCAGGACAGGGAACTATTACAGCAACATTTAATTCTTTATCACCGGTTGCGTTTGTTGTGGATAAGAGTACATCCGCTTCTACAACATCTCCTCAGACAGGAGAACATTCTATGGTTGTATTGTTTGGAGCAGTTGCAGTAGTAGCAGCTTGTGGCGCAGTTGGATTATCCAGAAAGAAAAGAGCGTAGTCAAACATAGAAGTTTAATCCTCTTCTGCATAACAGGTCAGAAGAGGATTTCTTTTTTATTATGGAAAATATTGGCATTCAAAAGAAAGGCAGTCAGCGATGCAGGGATTGATTGATATGCATTGTCATATCGTCCCGGGAGTTGATGATGGAGCCCGGGATTTGTATGATGCAGCGAAGATATTACAGTTAGAATATAGAAATCAGGTACAGGCAGTGATCGTTACACCGCATTACAGGGCAGGTATGTTTGAGACGCCGCAAAGAGAGATTGAGCGGCAGTTTCAAAGAATTGATGAGATGACCAGAAGATCACGCTCCGGGATGCGAGTATATCTGGGGTGTGAATACCATACGAATGCTCATATGGTGGAGGATCTGAAGAAGGGACTACGTCCCACAATGGCTGGAACAGAGTATGTTTTGGTGGAATTTTCCGGACGTCATAATTATCAGATTATTCGGAATCAGGTTTACGCTCTTCTTGCTGCCGGATACAGACCGATCATAGCCCATGCGGAGCGATATCCATGTCTGACAAAGACGCCGGCACTTGTGCAGGAACTAGTGCATATGGGGGCACAGATACAGCTTACGTCAGCGAATGTTTTGGGAAAAAGCGGATGGTGGCAGAAGCAATTTTGCCACAAGATGATACAAAAAAAACAAGTACATTACATTGCTTCCGATGCTCATGATCAGGTGCACCGGAAGCCGGATCTTCTCCCATGTGCAGAGTATGTGAGTAAGAAGTACGGACAGCAGATGGCAGAACAGATATTTATTAAAAACCCAGCCAAGATTATTAAAAAGAGTAAAAAAATGCAAGATAAAAGGAGAAATCAATGAAGCGAGTAACTTTAAAGAAAAGAGAAATGTCGTATGCAATGACAGAAGAATTGAATACACTTCGTACCAATATTCAATTTTCCGGGGTAGATAAAAAAGTGATAGTGATGACAAGCAGTTTCTCCGGAGAAGGAAAGTCTACGATTACTTATCAGCTGGCAAAATCTCTTGCGGAACTTGGGAAACGCGTTCTTTTAATTGATGCGGATATGAGAAAATCAGTGATGGTCAATATGTTGGAAAGCGGTTCTGTAGATAAAGGGCTGTCTCATTATCTGTCAGGACAGTGCAGTCTGTCAGAAGCAGTGTATGCGACAGAGAGTTCCAGACTTCATATTTTATTTGCAGGTCCGGTTCCGCCAAATCCGACAGAATTGTTGTCCGGAGAACTGTTTAAAGATACATTGAACTCTTTTCGTGACATTTATGATTATATTTTTATTGACTGCGCTCCCGTTGGAATGGTTATAGATGCTGCAATTGTGGCAAAATGCTCGGATGCTGCAATTATGATGATTGAATCTGGAGCGGTAAAGAGAAAGCTGGCTCTTGAGGCAAAAGAAAAGCTGGAAACAGCAGGATGCCCAATCCTGGGAGTTGTTCTGAATAAAGTGGAGCGTAAGAGCAGGGGATACTATAGAAAATACTATAAGAAGTATGAGAAGTATGAGGAAGCTGCGAAAGTAGAAGGATAGACAATATCCGACATCTTTCGTACAATATGCCGAAGAAATTTCGTGTTAAACGAATTTCTTCGGCATTCTGTCGTTTTTCACTTTCTTTTTAAAAGTAGATAAAGTATAATGAAGCTATACGAAAAAACAGCAGCTGTGAGGTGGGATTATGGGAAGACAGAAAACCGTACAAAAGAAATTACAGCCATATGAAATCGGAGAATTAGATCAGTATCTTTTCGGACAGGGCACGCACTATGAGATCTTCCGCAAGATGGGAGCGCACAAGGCCGTGCAGAAGAAGCAGGAAGGTGTCTATTTTGCAGTATGGGCGCCGCATGCAGCGAGAGTGTCCGTTGTAGGTGAATTTAACGCATGGGATTTTGGGGCGAATGAGATGCATCGTCAGGAGCCGCTTGGGATCTACACTTGTTTTGTGCCGGGAGCGCAGGAAGGGGATTTGTATAAATTCTGTATCGAGACACAGACAGGAGAACGGATTTTTAAGGCGGATCCGTTTGCAAATTATGCGGAGCGGCGTCCGGGTACGGCTTCCCGAGTGACCGATATTTCGAATTTGAAGTGGTCGGACGAGCAGTGGCTGCAGAAGCGGAAAAAGTGGGATCAAAAGGAGAATCCGCTGGCGATCTATGAGGTACATATGGGCTCCTGGATGCGTCATCCGGGCACAGAGGATGAGGGATTTTATACCTATCGTGAATTTGCTCATTCGATTACAGATTATGTGAAGAAGATGGGGTATACCCATGTGGAGCTGATGGGGATTGCGGAGCACCCGTTTGACGGATCCTGGGGGTATCAGGTGACAGGATATTATGCGCCGACTTCCCGTTACGGGACACCGCAGGATTTTGCCTATCTGATCAATTATCTGCACAGGAATGGAATCGGCGTGATCCTGGACTGGGTACCGGCGCATTTTCCAAAGGATGCGCATGGGCTGGCGGACTTTGACGGAACGCCGACATTTGAATATGCAGATCCGAGAAAGGGCGAGCACCCGGACTGGGGGACGAAGATTTTCGACTACAGCAAGCCGGAGGTGCAGAATTTCCTGATCGCCAATGCATTATTCTGGATCGAGCATTATCATGTGGACGGGCTTCGTGTGGATGCGGTGGCATCAATGCTGTATCTGGACTATGGAAAGCAGGACGGGCAGTGGGTGCCGAACCAGTACGGCGGCAATCAGAATCTGGAAGCGATCGCGTTTTTCAAGCATTTGAACAGTGTGGTTCTGGGAAGAAATCAAGGTGCTATGATGATCGCAGAGGAATCTACCGCGTGGCCGAAGGTGACAGGTGCGCCGGAGGATGACGGTCTTGGATTCAGTCTGAAGTGGAACATGGGCTGGATGCATGATTTTACCGAATATATGAAATTAGATCCGCTGTTCCGGAAAGGGGCGCATTATCAGATGACCTTTTCCATGGAGTATGCGTACAGTGAGAATTATATCCTGGTGCTGTCCCACGATGAAGTGGTTCATCTGAAGTGCTCGATGCTCAATAAGATGCCGGGACTTGGCTTTGACAAGTTTGCCAATCTGAAAGCGGCGTATGCATTTATGACGGGACATCCGGGCAAAAAGCTGCTGTTTATGGGACAGGAGTTTGCGCAGCTTCGGGAGTGGAGCGAAGAGCGGGAGCTTGACTGGTATCTGCTTGCAGAGGAACCGCATCAGCAGATCCAGAACTGGTACCGTGATCTGCTTCATCTGTACAGACACAATAAGGCGCTGTATGAACTGGATACGGATCCGGCAGGGTTTGAATGGATCAATAAGGACGATACCTTCCGCAGTATTTTCAGTTTTGTGAGACACTCCAGAGATAATAAGAAGAATCTGTTGTTTGTCTGCAACTTTACGCCGATGGAACGTCCGGATTACCGGGTGGGTGTGCCGCGCAGAAAGCAGCTGAAGCTGATTTTGGACAGTGATGATCCAAAATACGGTGGAAACGGTGTGGAGCGTCCGAAGGTATATAAGCCGGTGAAGCAGGAATGCGATGGTCAGAAGTATTCGATCGCATATCCGCTGCAGCCATATGGAGTGGCAGTGTTTGAGTTTTGAAAATAGCGTTGAGCACAAAGAGATAAAATACGACAGGAGAGCGAAAAAAGAAGCTCTTCTGTCGTATTTTGTTTGAGGAAGTAAAATAAAATCTTAAAATACGAATTTTATATTAAAAATAAAAAATATTTTTTATGAAATTGAATATAAAAATTGAAACATGGAAAAAATAGTGTTATACTGGCTGTAAAAAGGAGGCGATAAAAATGCTATGTCAGTTTTCGTTTCAGAATTTTAAGTCATATAGAGATGAAACTGTTTTTGATTTGCAGGCAACTGCAATTCCGGAATTCAAAGATAATTTGATTGTGAAAGATAAGTGTAGTGATCTTTTGCCTGTGAGTGTTATTTATGGACCAAATGGCGGCGGAAAGACGAATTTGATCCGAGCGTTATCTTGTCTTATTACAACAGTGGTGAGACCGATTCATGATTTAGGAAGTACTAGAAAGAGGGTCATTATGCAGCAAAAGGTTGTCGCAGAGCCTTTTTTATTTGATAGTGAATCGAAAGATGAGCCTACTGAGTTTGAAATTTTCTTTCGTACAGAAAAATATGAGTACCGTTACTATTTAGCTGTTTTAAAAGATGAAATATCAGCAGAAACATTGGATCGGAAAACAATAGGAGGCAAAAAGCCTGCACATATTTTTTATCGTGACGGCGAAGAGCTTACTTTAGGAACTATTTTAAGTAAAGAGAATGTAAATACCAAAGTGAATGAGAAAATGCCATTTTTATCTTTTTTGGCAATTAATTATAATATACCTGTGATAACAGAGGTTCAAGAGTGGTTTGAGTCATGTATCATTCGTAATTATGCGAACCCTGTTGCAGAATTGCAGATTATGGTATCTGATAATGAACAGACAAAGAATCAGATTATTATGTTGTTAAACGAAATGGGCATTGATGTAGAGGATTATAGATATGATGAAAAGGAAGAGCAGTTATATACTGTACGAACAATTTCGGGTAAGAAATATGAATTGCCGTTTAATCATGAATCTGATGGAACAAGAAAGTTGATTGCAGCGCTTCCGGTTATACTTGTAGCATTACAGGAAGGACGTCTGGTAATTATTGATGAGTTAGATGCAAAGCTGCATCCTAAGCTTTTGCGATACGTAATATCTATGTTTAAGAATAAAAAAATCAATAAATATGGAGCTCAGCTTTTATTTACGTCTCATGATATTGCTACAATGAAAAACACAGTATTCAGAAGAGATGAAATATGGTTTGCAGCTTTGGATGAAAACCATAGCAGCCAAGTTTATTCCTTGTATGAAATTAGACGGGAAGACAATGAAAGAGTGAACAATACAGCTGCATATGATAAGCAGTATTTGGAAGGTAGGTATGGTGCAGATCCTTATTTGCAGAACATGTTGAGTGGGGGTGAGTGGATTTGAGCCTAAAACCTCCGAAAAAAAGTGATTTAGATAAAAAATGGATGAAAAAGAGATTGGATAGAGCTATCAAGATTCAGCCAGAGTATCACCTTATTGTAACAGAAGGAACAGATACAGAACCTGAATATTTTGGTTCAATAAAGGATGTTATAAATAAGAAATATCCAGAGAAGATAAAGTTAGATGTATATGGTGAAGGTGATAATACGATTAGTTTATTTCAGAAAGCGAAAACTCGTGCGGAAGAAAGTTCAAATGTATACAAACATGTTTGGATTGTTTATGATACGGATGATTTTCCGGCAGATCATATAGATTCTGTTTTGCAATCTTGTGATACAGATAGTAATGATGAAACAACGTTTCATGCCATTTGGTCTAATCAGTGTATAGAATTATGGTTTTTATTACATTTTTCATATATGCAGTCAGATATTCATCGAGAAGAATATTGGCCAAAGCTAACGGAGTGTTTAAAACAAATTGGCGCTGGTGAGTATGAGAAAAATCGTAAAGATATGTATGAAATCTTACATCCGTATATGGAATATGCAATAGGAAATGCAAAAAGATTGAATGCGTCAAATGAGGGAAAATTACCATCTAAAGCAGCACCTGGAACAAAAGTTTATGAATTGATTGAAATATTAAAACCGTATTTGGCAGAAGAGTAGTAAGGGAAAATATCCATGGGGAAATCTTAGTTTGATTTGCTCATGGATATTTTTATGTGTGTCTGGCGGTCGCAAAATTTTTATTTTACGCTGGCAAGATAAAAAGCATACTTCAATACAGAGCCACTATAGAATATCTATTTGATTTGAATTATTAAAAATACATAAAAATAAGGGCTTAAATCCATGAAAAACAACTTTAAAATTGTTGAAAAATTACAAAAAACAAGGAAATATACTAAAAAATCAATAGTTAAGAAGCTTGAAAAAGTGATAAATCTATAAAAAATAGACAAAAACAGGGCTGCAAAATACGATGAAAAACAGACCGTTCACGTAAGAAATCGTTACTGTTCGCGAAAAAATGGTATGATTCAGCCATGGAAAAGGAAAGGACGTAAGAAGAAATGAGAAAGATTGCATTTAATGACGGCTGGACATGCAGACACGCCGGAGATTCGGGAAAGGGAAAACCGGTTACGATCCCTCATGATGCAATGCTGGATGAAAAGCGGACGCAGGAGAGCCTGGGAGGCATTAACATCGGCTGGTTTGAAGGATTTGACTATGTGTATGAGAAAGAATTTTCTGTACCGCAGGAATATGAGGATTTCAGACTTGTCTTTGAATTTGAGGGAGTCTACCGCAATGCAGAAGTGTATCTCAACGGGAAAAGAGCAGGATTTCGTCCGTATGGATATACAAATTTTTACGTAGAGGCAAATGAGTTTCTTCATTTTGGAATGAAAAATCAGATACAGGTCATTGCCCGCAATGCAGATCAGCCAAACAGCAGATGGTATTCGGGAGCAGGAATATACCGGCCTGTATCGTTATATATGCTGCCAAAGAAGCATATCGGCATCAATGGGGTAAAGATTTCCACAGTCAGTATCCATCCGGCAGTGATCGATGTAAAGGTTGAGACATCTGCATCGGGAGAACTGGAACTGGAAATTTTCGAAGGGGAGTCTTTGGTATCCGGTCAGGAGCCGGTCGCAAGCGTGAAGAAGTCTGCGGATGGAAATTTTCAGATGCAGCTGGAAATTCCGGATGCGAAATTGTGGAGTACTGAGTTTCCGTTTTTATACACATGCAGGGTGCGGTTTGAAGAAGATGAAGCAGAGGAAATATTCGGAATCCGTACGATTGAGTGGAGCGCAGAGAACGGATTTTTGATGAACGGTGAACGGGTGATCCTGAGGGGTGCGTGTATCCACCATGACAACGGTGTGCTGGGAGCCTGCTGTTATCCGGAGGCAGAGGAACGGAAGATTCGAATTTTAAAGGAAAATGGATACAATGCCATCCGCTCTGCCCACAATCCTTGTTCCAAAGCACTTCTGGATGCCTGTGACAGGCGGGGGATGCTGGTCATGGATGAATTCGTGGATGTGTGGTATATACACAAGACGGAGTATGATTATGTAAATCACTTTGCAAAATGGTGGAAGCAGGATTTAAAAGATATGGTCGAAAAGGATTACAATCATCCTTCGGTGATCTTATATTCTACAGGAAATGAGGTTTCTGAGACGGCGCAGGAGAGAGGAATCCGTCTCACGGGACAGATGACAGAATATCTGCACAGTCTGGATGCAACAAGACCGGTAACCTGCGGGATCAATATCTTTTTTAACTTCTTAAGTTCCATTGGCTTCGGCGTTTACAGTGACAAGAAGGCGAAGAAAGAAGCAAGCCGATCGGGCGGGAAGAAAAAGGCAGTAGGAAGTGAATTTTTCAATAATCTGGCAGGGATTCTTGGAAGTAAGACGATGAAGATCGGAGCAACGCTTCACGGCTGTGATGTAAAAACAAGAGATGCTTTTGCCAATATGGATATTGCAGGATACAACTATGGTATCTACCGCTATGGAAAAGATCTGAAAAAATATCCGAAGCGTTTGATCCTGGGAAGCGAGACATTTTGTTCTGACGCGTATGCTTTCTGGGAGATGGCGAAAATACATCCGAGGATCATCGGAGATTTTGTGTGGGCAGGAATGGACTATATGGGAGAAGTCGGTGTCGGTGCGTGGGAATACAGTGATTATGCGCCGGATTTCTCACATGGAGCAGGATGGATCACTGCAGGAAGTGGAAGGATCGATCTGACCGGAAAACCACTGGCCGAGGCTGCCTATACGAAGACGGCATTTGAACTGATGGAAAAGCCGGTGATCGCGGTTTGCCCGGTTAATCACACCGGGGAGAAGCACTCGCCATCAGCATGGAAGATGAGCAATGCCATTGAGTCCTGGTCCTGGGATGGATGTTCCGGGAAAAAGGCACAGGTGGAAGTGTATGCAAGAGCAGACAGGGTCGAGCTGTTTATCAATGGAAAGTCGGTTGGAAGTAAGAAGATGAAAAATGACTGCAGAACTTCCTTTGATGTGATCTATGAGGAAGGAATCATTGAAGCGATTTCTTATGATGCACAGAACCGGGAGATTGCGAGAAATGTGCTCTATACAGCGGGGAAGGAAACGATTTTAACCGGAATCCCGGAAGAAAAAGAGACGGAAGCCGGAAAGCTGTGTTTTGTGAGACTGCAGTATACAGATAAAACCGGGACAGTCAAACCGTTGAAGCGGGGAACGCTGGAAGTGCATGTAGAAAACGGAGAGCTTCTGGGGCTTGGAAACGGATGCCCGTACAATGAGCGCGGATATCGTACTTCGAAAACAGATACGTATTTTGGAGAGGCTCTGGCAGTGGTTCGGGCCGGAAAGACTGGCACGGTTGATCTGAAGGTGTCAGACGGGAAGTATGCCTGTACGTTACAGATTCCGGTAAGAAATAAAGAAGAGGTGGAAGAATGCTGAAAATAAGCAGACTGACAGTAGAAAATATGGAAACAGGATGTGTGACGGATAATCCGCAGCCGAGAGTTTCCTATTGTCTGGAAAGTGACAGACAAAATGTAACATTGAAAAAAGCAGTGATTTCGATAGGAGACTGGAAGAAAGAAACAGACTGCCAGATCGCAGTGCCGTATGAGGGTAGCAGATTACAGCCGTTTACAAAATATGCGGTGCGGGTGGAAGCAGAGGATGACGCGGGAGAGCGTGCCTGGGCCAGCACGGAATTTGAGACGGGACGTATGGATACAATCTGGTCCGGACGGTGGATCACGGACGGAGAGTATCGGTTTAAGGAGGCGAAGATTTCTCCGAAGACGATGACATTTCGAACCAGGTTTTCCTGTGAAAAAGAAATTGCCAGTGCGAGACTGTACGTAACGGCGCTGGGAATTTATGAGCTGTTGTTAAATGGAGAGAAAGTCGGACAGGATTATTTTGCACCGGGATTTACGTCCTACCGGAATCAGCTGCAGTATCAGACTTATGATGTGACAGATATGCTGAATGATCGAAACGAGCTGCTTGCTGTGGTCGGCGGTGGCTGGGCAGTTGGCTCTTTCACCTATAAAAGACGGAACAGAGTGTATGCAAAGCGACAGGCGCTGCTTGGAGAGCTGCGGATTTTGTATACCGATGGAACGGGAGAGACAATCGGGACAAATGAAGAGTGGGAAGTAACGGAAGAAGGAAATTATAAAGAGACAGAGTTTTACAACGGGGAAGTGTATGATGCCACCGTGGATCTGGAGAAAATTTCCTGGAAAAAAGCAAGCTTCGAACAGGTAAAGATTCATCCAAAGATCATGGCACAGTATGGAGCGCCGGTACGTGCACACGAAGAGTTTCGTCCGGTACAGATTACAAGAGCAAAGAGCGGTATGCTGATTTATGATTTCGGACAGAATTTTGCAGGGGTGATACACGCGGCAATTCGTGGCAGACAGGGACAAAAAGTGGAGTTTCGTCACGCGGAGATTCTGATGGACGGAGAGTTGTATACAGAACCATTAAGAACTGCAAAGCAAGAAGCGGTTTATATTTGTAAAGATGGAGAGCAGACCTATTCTCCGAAAATGACATATATGGGCTTCCGCTATGTGGGTGTGCGTGGAATTGAAGAGGATCAACTGGAACTGACCGCGTTGGCACTCTATTCGGATGTGGAAGACAACGGAAACTTTTCCTGCTCCAATGAACTGATCAACCAGCTGCAGAACAGTATTCGCTGGGGAGCAAAGTCCAATTTTGTGGATATCCCGACAGACTGTCCGCAGAGAGATGAGAGAATGGGATGGACGGGAGATATTGCACTGTTTGCGCCTACGGCAGCTTACAATTTTAATATCAGCCGTTTTCTGGAGAAATGGCTGTTGGACGTGAAGGCAGAGCAGAATAAAGGCGGCGGGATTCCGGTTACGGTGCCGCTTGTCCGGGTACCGCTGCAGTGGGAGATCATGATCCCGATGGCGGTGGATCACTGGGGCGATGTCTGTATCCTGGCGCCGTGGGCGGAATATCTGGTTCGCGGAGACAGAGGGCTTTTAGAGCGGATGTATCCGGTGATGAAAAAATATCTGAAGGCATGCAAATTCTGGGCAGAGCTGTTTTCTGCGGGAAAACACCGCAGGATCTGGAAGCTTCTGCATCATTATGGAGACTGGTGTGCACCGGGTGTCGGCATGTGGGAGTGGATGGGAAGAGGAAAATGGACCGCCACCGCATGTATGGCAAATTCCAGCCGGATTCTGGCAAAGATCGCGGATATTCTGGGGCAGGAAGAGGATGCAAAGTATTACCGGAAACTCAGTCAGGAGACCGGGGAGGCATACCGGGAAATTTTGATGAAAGCAGACTGCACGGTAAAGAAAGAGTTTCAGACAGCATATGTGCTGCCTCTGTATTATCAGATGCTCTCCGGAGAGGATAAAAAGAAGACTGCGGCAAATCTGGCGCGTCTGGTGAAAAAGGACGGGTATCACATTACGACCGGATTTCCGGGAACGCCGTACGTTCTGTTTGCGCTGGCAGACAATGGGTATGAGGAAGAGGCATTTAAAATGCTCCTTACGGATACCTGTCCATCCTGGCTCTATGAGATGAAAGTCGGAGGAACGACCATCTGGGAACGATGGGATGCACTTCGGGAGGACGGCACCTGCAACACGGGAAAAGATGACGGGACCGGAGGTATGGTTTCCTTCAATCACTATGCAAGTGGTGCAGTGGGAGACTTTTTGTACCGCAGGATTGCCGGAATCGAGGCCACAGAGGGCGGATACCGCTCTTTCCGGATCCAGCCGCTGACGGGAGGAAATCTGAAATGGGCAAAGGGAAGTGTCAACACAGCCTATGGAACAGTTTCCAGTGAGTGGAAGATTGAAGATGGAATGTTTACGATCCAGGTGCAGGTTCCGGTCGGAACAACATGTACACTGGTGATGCCGGGAAATACACAGAAGGTATTGGGAAGTGGTACTTATACGTTAAAAGAAGCAATCAGGGAAAGGAATGACCGAAATGGAAAAGAATCAGTTTTTTGACAACCCGCTGATGCGGACAAAAATCACTTCGGCAAATGTAAAGCCGAAAGAAATGATACTGGGGTATTTTCTCGGTCCGTTTTGCGCATTTATTTCAAATGCAATCTTCGGGGCGTATTTAAACCGCTACTATTCGGATGTGCTTGGATGGACGGATACGGCAAAATTTGGGATTTTTTCAGCGGTTCTTCCGATGGTTTCTGTCATTTTTGTGATTCTTGGAAATCTTCTGGTAGGGCGTCTGATTGATAATACCAGAACATCTCAGGGGAAGGCGAGACCGTATATGCTGCTGTCGGCGCCCCTTGTGACAATTGCGATCGCGCTGTTGTTTTTAACACCTCAAAATGGGAGTCCATCGACTCAGATGATCTGGATCGCGCTGTCCTATAACTTTTACTATGCAGTAGCGTATCCGTTTTTCTACACAGCGCACAGCTCTATGGTGGCCCTGTCTACGAGAAACTCCGATCACCGGGGAATGTTGGCAACATTTTCCAATGCATCCGGTGTGGCTGCTGTAGGAATCGGGGCAAGTATTTTAGTGCCGATGCTGCTGCAGAGTTTTCTCTTTGTGGAAAAAGACGGCGCTATTGATACCGCACAGAGTTATCAGAACTGGCGGCTCGTGATGATCGTATTATGTGTTGTGACATTTCTGGCGATCTTGCTGGAATATTATTTCACACGGGAGCGAGTGACAGAAGAAAATATGAAGCTGGCGATCAAAGAAGAAAAGCTTCCGATGATGAAACAGCTCAAAGCCTGTGTGTCAAACGGTTACTGGTGGATCATTATCTTATATTTTCTGCTGTTCCAGTTTGGAGGTCTGGTAAAGAACGGTTCCATGAGTTATTACTCCCGCTGGATGTTTGACGGAATCACAAGTGAAGCGGCTGCGGGAACGGCAATGGGAACATTGGGGCTGATCGGAGGACTTCCGACAGCAATCGGAATGGTTCTGGCGTGGCCGATCGCAAATAAACTGGGAAAACAAAAAGCAGTGACTATTGGTCTGGCAATTTCGGTTGTGGGAGGTCTGGTCAGCTTTCTGGATATTCACAATTTTACCATTGTATGTATTGGTGTGATCTTAAAAGGAATCGGTTCGATTCCTGCAATGTATGTGACACTGGCTCTTTTGTCTGATGTACTGGACCATCTGGAGGCAAAAAATGGATTTCGAAGTGATGGATTTACGATGTCTGTGTACGGAGCGATCATGGTGGGAATGACAGGACTGGGGAATGGTCTGATCAATGCATTGCTTACAGCCACCGGATATGATGCCTCTGCGTCAGTTCAGAACGGAGGCGTGCAGTCCATGCTGGCGTTGTGTTATCTGGGGGCAGAGATCATCTGTTATGCGGTGATCGTAATCCTGATGTGTTTCTTAAAAGTAGAAAAGCATATTGAGGAAGATCAGAAGACGATTCTGCAGCATCAGAAAAAAGCGGTGTTAGAAGCCGGAGGAGTGTGGATCGAACCAGCAGAAAGACTTCGCATGGAACAGGAAGAGGCGGAGCGCATGGCAGAAGAGGCGAGAATCGAAGAACTCAAAGCATATTGTAAGAAAAAAGGCCTGGATTTTGAAATGCAGGAAGCAAGCTATCAGAAGAAACTGGCAGAGAAGAGAGCAAAAGCAGAAGCGAAGGCTCGAAAAAAACAAAAAAGCCAGTTCTCATAAAGAGTCAAAGAGGAGGAACGTTATGAGCGAGAAACGGGAAAAACAAACAAAATCAAAACGCCGCATCTGGCGCGGTGTAACTACGGCAACAGCATCTTTACTGACGCTGTCTATGTCAGCGACTCTGGTGATAGACGGGTTTCGTACGGACATTGACAAGTTTCTGGGCACTCAGAGTACAAAAATGGTGACTGAAGATGTAAGTGCAGAGGATTACACATTTCAGTCGGATTACAGCTCAACAACAGAGCTTCTGGATTCCATTGAAGATCTGGGAGAACGCATGAATGAAGAGGGCTCTGTTTTGTTGAAAAATGAGAATGCAGCGTTGCCGCTTTCCAAGGAGGAAACGCAGAAAATCTCTTTACTTGGATTCAGCAGTTATTATCCGGTACAAGGGGGCGATTTTGGAAGTACTCTCAGTGAAAATAAGGGAACGGATGCAGATACGGTAGATATGCTGGAAGCGTTTGAATCCAAGGGATTTGAGATGAATCCGACATTAAAAAAGATGTATCAGGGGTTAAAGGAAGAATTTAAATCAGAGGCAGTTCTTCCATGGGGTGTGACAACCTATTATCGTGCAACAGCACCGGCTACAACTGGAGTATTTACCAGTTTGGAACCTGAGACAGCAACGCTGGATGAGGCAGAACCAAATTGGAAAAAGAGTATGACGGATTACAATGTCATGATTGTGACACTTGCCCGTGCAGCAGGAGAAAATGCCAACTATACACCGGGAGAAGATGGGGTGAATCCAGAACAGGATCTGAATCAGGCGGATCCGCTGGGACTCTCTGACACAGAGCGTGCAATCATCGATGAAGCAGTCAATGCAAAAAAGGAAAACAATGGAAAATTGATCGTGATGCTGAATAATGCGAGTGCCATGGAAATTGAAGAGATCAAAAACAATACAGGCGTAGATGCGATTTTGGAAGTCGGACTTCCGGGAGGTTATGGCTTCTATGGTGTAGCAGATGTACTCAGTGGAGAGGTGAATCCGTCCGGACATCTTGCGGATACTTATGCAGTGGATAACTCAAGCTCTCCTGCAGCGCAGAATTATGGGAACTATGAGTGGACAAATGCGGATTCTGCATATTCCATCAATTCCGAGATTGTAGAAGCAGAAGGGATCTATACAGGATATAAATATTACGAGACAAGATATGCGGATACAGTATTGGGACAGGGAAATGCTTCTGACAAGACCGGAAGTTCCAATGGAAAAGCATGGAACTATGAAGATGAAGTTTCGTATCCATTTGGATACGGACTGTCTTATACAACATTTTCTCAGACTCTGGACAGTCTGGATGTGAATCTGGAAGATAAGACAGTGACAGCCAAAGTAACTGTAAAAAATACTGGAGATGTGGCAGGAAAAGATGTGGTACAGTTGTATACGTCTCTTCCGTATACGGAATATGATAAAGAACATGCGGTAGAAAAAGCAGCGGTACAGCTTCTGGATTATGAAAAAACAGGTGTGCTGCAGCCGGGAGAATCTGTTACTGTCGAGATTACAGCAGATGCGCAGGATATGGCAAGCTGGGACAGCACATGTGACAATGCGGCAGGAACAAAAGGAAACTGGATCCTGGATGCAGGAGACTATTATTTTACAGTCGGAAATGGTTCTCATGAGGCGGTCAACAATGTGCTGGCAGCACAGGGTATGACAAAGGCGAACGGAATGACGGATGCAGGAAATGCAGCAAATGTGAAGAAATGGACACTGGATACATTCGACTCTGAGACATTTGCGTATTCGAAAAACGGAACAGCGGTAGAAAATCAGCTTCAGGACATGGATTTGAACTACTATATGCCAGATACAGTAACATACTTATCAAGAAGTGACTGGAAAGCAACCTGGCCAAAAACATATAAAGATCTGACAGCAACAGATGAAATGATCGAAGTGATGAAAAATGACCTGGTAGAGATCAAGGAACAGGGAAATCCGGATGAAGTTACATTTGGCGAGGACAATGGGCTGACACTTGCAAGTCTGAAAGGTGAGACGGACTTGACAAATGAAAAATGGACAGATTTGATTGATCAGATCACACTGGAAGAAGCGATGATCCGTACTGGATTTGGTGGAACCAGTACAAAATCAATTGTATCGATCGTGTCTCCGGAGGCAGTACAGAATGACGGACCGAACGGATTTAATTCTTATACATTGGGACAGTACGCAAATACAGATACAGATTCCGCAGATCCGTATGTCATCGATCCGGATGACAAGAATCTGAATTACAAATTCGGAACAATGAGTAATGAAACAGTGATTGCGCAGACATTTAGTAAAGAGATGGCTGCAGAGTACGGAGCTGTGACCGGAAATTATTCCATCTGGTCAAATCTTCCAATCCTCTGGGGTGCAGGAACGAACCTTCACCGTACACCTTACAATGCAAGAAACCATGAGTATTATTCTGAAGATGCGATTTTGACAGCATATCAGGCAGCAGCTTACATTGCAGCAGGAAAAGAATACGGATGTATCATAGCGCCGAAACATTTTGCATTCAATGATACAGAGATCAACCGTTCCGGTATTGCAACATTTATGACAGAGCAGAAAGCACGTGAGAATGAACTGCGTGGAACACAGGCAAGTGTGGAAGATGCACAGACACTTGGTATGATGACAACATTTAACAGAATCGGATGTACTGCAGGGAATGCACATTATGGTCTGCTGATGAATATTCTCCGCAAAGAATGGGGATTCCAGGGGCTGATGTCAGAAGACTTTATCCAGGATGCAAACTACAGTGTGTTAAAAGAAGCGGTACACTGTGGTGTAACGATGACTTGCAATACTGGTGACAGTAATATGGAAGCTGTAACAGCAAAATGGAATTACTGGACCACAGAGGCGGTCAGCAAAGATGCGTCTATGATGCAGGATCTGAAAAATGTTATGATGTGGCAGAATTATGCGCTTGCAAATTCCAACGCAATGGATGGATTGAATGAGACTTCACAGATTAAGGATGTGCGTACATGGTATGATAATGCATTGACAGCAACATCGGCAGTGTTGGCTCTGCTTACACTGGCAGCAGCTGCGATGTATATAAGAGATGCCAAGAGACGTAAAAACAGTTAAGGGAGGGTATGTTATGAATTTTATCAAAAAACAGGCTGCAGGCTTTTATCTGATGCTGCTTGCACTAATTCTCGGAACAGCAGGAATCGTATTTTATGTGATCAACTGCAACACGGCATATTTTTCCAATCTTGGAATCAGCTGGGGAGTTGTAGGATGTCTTGTGGCAGGAGTGGTTCTGGAAATTCTTTTTGTGGCCGGACAGGAAAAGTCGCCGGAAATGCCGGTACTGGATATTCTTCCGATTCTGGCGGGAGTGCTTTTGATGGCAGGATTTGTATTTTTTGTCCGCCTGAGAGTGAACAGCATTGCGACTATTTTATCATTTGAAAGAAATGCGCAGACTATGGCGGATTTGTCCAGTGCGATCATCGGAATGGGATGTACTCTGGCAGCAGTTATCATGACGATTATCTCTTCATTTTTCAGAACAGTAAGAGAGGAAAAATAGAGAAGAGTGAAGGGTGTCTTATTACAGGCACCCTTATTTTGACGTTTGAAAACAGGCTTGGTATACTAAGAAAAAACAACCGATAAAAACAGTTGAGAGGAGACGAAACAATGATTCGAATTGCACTGGTAGAAGATGATCCGGCGTATGCAGAGCAGCTGCTTTCTTACTTGAAAGAATACGAGAAGGAGAGTAAAGAGAGGATCAGCGTACAGACATTTTCGGATGGGGAAGATATTGTAACAGAGTATCGGGCAGACTACGATATTATCCTTATGGATGTGGAAATGAAATTTATGGACGGCATGTCGGCTGCAGAAGAAATCCGGAAGATGGATACCGAAGTTGTGATTATTTTTATTACAAATATGCCGCAGTATGCGATACAGGGATACCGGGTGGATGCCCTGGACTATGTATTAAAACCAGTTTCTTATTTTGCGTTTACGCAGCGGATCGACCGTGCACTGACGAGACTGAAAAAGCGGGAGAAGAAATATCTGACGATTGCAGTGAAGGGCGGTATGATGAAGTTGGATCTTTCGGAGATTTGCTATGTGGAAGTGCAGGATCATGATCTGATCTATCACACAGTCGGGCAGGATTACAGAACAAAAGGCACGATGCGGGATGCAGAGGAAAGTCTGGCGGATGGTATGAAAGAGGAGCGGTTTTTCCGGTGTAACCGGTGTTATCTGGTGAATCTGGATTTTGTGGAAAATTTTCAGGGGAGTGACATCACCGTGAATGGAGACTGTATTCAGGTAAGCCGCGCAAGAAAGAAGGCATTTTTAAATGCGCTCAATGATTTTATGAATGGGGTGGGAAAATAGATGAGTGTGCAGGAAATGATCAATACTCCGGGATATTATTATTCGCTGGCATACTGGCTGGCAGCGTTCATTGTGACCTGCACGAATGAGAAGAGAATCCAGGGTATAAAACGATATGTGACACATTTGATATTTCTGGCAGCAATCGTGGGGTTTATGGAGATTACAGATGGTGTGAGGACCAGTTTGTTTCTTCCGTGTATGTTGGTGTCGGTTTCTCTGTTTTTGATCTATATTTACCGATGCTGTCAGTTTTCACTTGCCGAGGCTGGCTATTATTGCGCGCGAGCGTTTATCAGTGGAGAATTTGCCGCATCTTTCGGCTGGCAGATTTATTATTATGCAGTGAAGACATTTCAGATCAATCATGTGAAAAGTGTCCAGTGGGTGCTCCTTGTGATCGTGTATGCGGTCATATTTGGAATTTTATATCTGCTGGAAAAGTATTTGCAAAAAGGCGGCAAAGAAATGCATATCAATCGTCGGGAGCTGTTTACGGTTCTGATTATTACAGCTGCGGTGTTTGCAGTCAGTAACCTTAGTTATATTGATAAGGACAGTCCGTTCAGCAGTCAGTTTGCAGCGGAAATGTTTATTATCCGGACCCTGGTAGATATGAGTGGAATGGCGGTTCTCTATGCGTACCACATTCAGGTGCGGGAGCTGCAGATGAAATTTGAGGTGGACACGCTGCAGAATATTTTACAGATGCAGTACAAAAATTATCAGCTTTCTCAGGAGAGCATCGAGATTGTCAATCAGAAGTATCATGATTTGAAGCATCAGATCGCACTTTTGAAATCGGAAGCGGGCAGCCGAAAATCGGTAGAGTATCTGGAGAAGATGGAAAAAGAAATCAAGATTTATGAAGCCCAGAATAAGACGGGGAACAAAGTGTTGGATGCTGTTCTGACAAGTAAAAGTCTGTATTGTCAGAATAATGGGATCGGACTGACGTGTGTGGCAGACGGAAGTGCGTTGAATTTTATGGAAGATATGGACATCAGTGCATTGTTTGGGAATATTCTGGATAATGCTATTGAAAGTGTGCAAAAGCTAAATGAACAGGAAAAACGGCTGATCCATCTGTCCGTTGCAAAGCAGAAACAGTTTCTCAGAATCCGGTGTGAGAATTATTGTGAAGAGCAGTTAAAGTTTGAAAACGGAATGCCTGTCACAACAAAGAAAGATCGCCGCTTTCATGGGTTTGGCATGAAGAGTATCAAAAGTACGGCGGCGAAATACGGTGGTTCTGTGACAACAGATTTGAAAAAGAACTGGTTTGAACTGCGGATCCTGATTCCACTTTCCTGAAAAAGTGTTTGCGGAGCAGGCAAAACAGAGCTACAATATGAAGTAAACAGGACAGGCATTGGGGAAGAGAAAAGATGCCGGACAGGAGAGCTTATGAGTATCGAAAAAACAATATTTGGAACCACAAAAGATGGAAGAGAAGTAACTGCCTATACGCTGCGCAACATTCGGGGAATGCGTGTGAAGATCAGCAGTCTCGGAGCGGCAATCGTATCCGTGGAGATGAAAGATTTTGCGGGAGAGCGCAAGGATATTGTGCTTGGATATGACAAAGTATCGGATTATGAAGAGAACGGAACTTTCTTCGGGGCAGCAGTCGGACGGGGGGCAAACCGGACAGAAGGCGCCGGATTTGTGCTGGATGGGACAGAGTATCACCTTCCGAAAAATGAGGGAGAGAATAACCTGCACAGTGGACCGGACAGTTATGCGTTCCGCCTCTGGGATTGTGTGAAAGAGGAGGAAGACAGTGTTTCTTTTCATCTGGACAGCCCGGATGGAGACCAGGGATATCCGGGGAACTTCTCGATTACCGTGACCTATACCCTGACAGATCAAAATGAGTTGAAGATCCACTATGAAGGAGAATCTGATCAGACAACGATCGTGAATATGACGAACCACACTTACTTTAACCTGAATGGACATAACTGCGGTAGCGTAAGACGTCACTGGATAAGACTGCAGGCATCTTCGTTTACACCGGTAAAAGAGACCGGTTCGATTCCGACAGGAGAGATTTGGCCGGTGGAAGGTACACCGATGGATTTCACAAAAGGAAAAGTGATCGGAGAAGAGCTGGCATCCGACTATCATCAGATGCGTCTGGTCAAGGGATATGATCACAACTTTGTCATCGATGGATGGGATCAGACACTGCGCAAGATTGCAGAGGTGGAAGGAGAGCAGTCCGGAATTACCATGAAAGTATATACGGATCTTCCGGGTGTGCAGTTCTATACCGGAAACTTCCTGGAGGGAGTCAGAGGAAAACGCAACATGATCTACCACAATAACTCCGGCTTCTGTCTGGAGACACAGTATTATCCGAATGCGGCGAATGAGGAAAGCTTCCCGTCACCGGTACTGAAAAAAGGAGAAAAATACGACACCACGACAATATATCAGTTTGGAGTGAGATAATCACATAAAAGTTCCCGGCAGAAATTTTCTGCATATTTCTCTGGACAGCGAAAAACTTGCAGATTTAATTTTACAACCGAATGGAATTCAGATTATTTTTTGATAAAAGAAAAAATAAGGCAGGATGACAAGGAATAAATCCTTAAGCATCCTGCTTTACTTTATACGGTATCATTCCTCTTGATATATCCCGGATTGTCTACATTTGCAATAATTTCTTTGGCGTGTAAGAGCTTTGCACGCTTGTCTACCACCTGATTTTCCACATGAACGTCTTCTCCTACATAAGCGCCCGGAAGGAGAACGGTATTCCTTACAACAGCACCTTTTTTAATCATGCATCCACGTCCGATCACAGAGTTTTCCACAGTGCCTTCGATCAGGCATCCGTTGGATACGAAAGAGGTTTTTACATTTGCAGTCTCAAAATATTGAGTCGGACAGGAATCTGTCGTTTTTGTATAGATTGGCCAGTTATCATCAAACAGACTGAAGGCGGATTTAAAATCGAGCAGGGAAAGATTCGCTTCGTAATAGCTTTTCAAATCTGTAATGGCGGCAAAGAAGCCACGGTGGGAAACTCCGCGGATATCCAGTTCGCTGCATTCTATATTGATGACTTGGGGCAGTGTGTACATAGAGGACATATCATGCCCTTTTTTGATCAGGTCGATAAACAGTTCTTTTTTCATTACATAAGTATCCATGAAGATATTTCTGTTTTTTGCATTTCCTCTGTTTTTTTCAATCGAGAGAACACCTTTCTGGCGGTTCAGATTCAGAAGATCACAGTTTAAGAAGTGATCCTTTGCATTGTCAACAGAATGATACAGCAGCGTAATATCCGCTTCGGAGTCGATATGGCTCTGTAACAGTGAATCAAAGTTCATGGAGTATACCATGTAACTCGGGGCAATGATCACGTACGGGCAAGGTGTATTTTCAATACACTCTATGTTTTCTATGTAAGCTGCAATTTCGTTGTCATAAATGCTGTTTTCAATTCCGTTTTCAGAAAAGAGGATTCGGACTTTTCCACGTTTGGAGTTGATATTGTAATGTCTTCCGGTTCCGATATGTTCGGTAAGAGAACGGGGCTTTTGATTAATATACACCTGAATCTGGTCAATGCCGCTGTTGCTCATATTGGAAAGCGGAAAATCGATGACACGGTATCTTCCGAGGAAGGACATGGCACCGATCGGACGGTAAGACTGCAGTCCTTTTACCCAGATGTGGTTTCCGGAAAAGTTGATGATTCCTAATGCCTTGCTCATATTATTCTGCTCCTTTCACACGTTTTGCAACAAGTTCGATATGTTCGCTGTCCGGACTGCCTACTACGGCATTTTTCCCGATCCGCACTCCGTCAGCGACCAGGGCGCGCTGTACGACAGCTCCTGCTTCGACAATCACTCCCGGCATGAGTACACTGTCAATGACTCTGGCGCCGGTATCGATCTTGGCACTGGTAAATAACACGGAGTTTTTGACTTCACCGTCGATCATGCAGCCCTGGGTAATGAAAGAGCGTTTAATATCGGCGTTTGGTCCGATATAATGAGGAGGTGTTGTCGGATCTTCCGTATAGATCTTCCATGCGGGATCGTTGAGATCCAAAGCATTATTTTTGTCCAGAAGATCCATATTTGCTTCCCAGAGAGAGTCGATTGTTCCAACATCTTTCCAGTAGCCCTCAAATTTATAGGCATAAAGATCTTTCCCATCATTTAACAGCGTAGGAATGATATCTTTTCCGAAATCGTGGTTGGAATCCGGATTTTTCATATCTGTCAGCAGCATTTTGCGAAGCAGCTTCCAGTTAAAAATGTAAATCCCCATGGATGCCAGATTACTTTTTGGGTGTTCCGGTTTTTCTTCGAACTCTACGATACGTCCTGTAGAATCGGTATTCATAATCCCGAACCGGCTTGCTTCTTTGATCGGTACTTCGATCACAGCAATCGTGGCATCTGCACCGCAGGTTTTGTGATAATTTAGCATGGCATCATAATTCATCTTATAAATATGATCACCGGACAGGATCAGAATATATTCCGGAGCGTAGGTGTCAATAAAATCGATGTTCTGGGAAATCGCATCTGCAGTCCCCCGATATACATCCAGATTGGAATCTGCTTTCTCACGTGGAGGCAGTACATAGACTCCACTGTCTTTGGCATCCAGTCCCCAGCGTCTGCCTGCCGCAACGTAGCTGTTCAGCAAGATCGATTCATACTGCGTGAGCACACCGACAATATCAATTCCACTGTTGGCGCAGTTGGAGAGTGGAAAATCGATGATACGGTATTTTCCGCCGTATGAAACCGCGGGTTTTGCCACTTTATTTGTCAGGTCATGCAGGCGGGTGCCTCGTCCGCCCGCCAGGATCATTGCTAACATATTATTTTGCTTCATAGTGAATCCTCTCTTTCATAAACTTTTATATATTATACAATTTTTTAGTAGATTTTTCTATGATTATGTGCAAAATGTTGTATATATATCTGATTGAGAAAGGGAAGACGTAAAACGAATTGCAAATACCACAAGAATGAAGTATGCTGACAGATAGAATCAACAGAGGAAAACAAAAAACGGAGGTGCACAATGAAATTATTGGAATTTTGGGAGGAAATATCTCTGATGCCGGACGCTGTGCGGCAGCTTGAAAAGCTGGAGATCACAGAAGGGGAATATGAGAAGCTGCGGGAGTTATTTCTTAGAGATGTGAATTTGTTTTATGAAGCAGTGAAAAAAAGAGAAGATTTCCGGCTGGTATTTTTATATTGTTTTTCAAAAATGGCCTGTGAGGTTTATGATCGGTATTGTGAACAGGGGATTTCCAGACGGGTTTACCGGGATACGTTTTATGATCTGACATTGTGGTGTGAAAATTGTTATAAAGCGTATGGAGAATATGGGATTGCGCAGTACGACTGGTTTTGCAGACATCTGGATATGAGTCTGTTTCGGCTTGGGCGTCTGGAATTTGAGAGGATCCCGTCTTTATGGGAGATACAGACAGATGGGATATCGGTTCACAAAGGAGATCCCGTGATCAGCGTGCATATCCCGCAGGGAGAGAAGCTGGAGCTTGATGCCTGTCTGGATTCATTTCGTCAGGCAGAACAATTCTGGAAGGAGAAGCAGGTATATCTTTGTCATTCCTGGCTTTTATATCCGGGGCTCAAAGAAATTATGAAGCCGGAATCTAATATTTTGCAGCTCCAGACATTGTTTCATATTGTTGCGGTTGATTTTGAGGGGAGAGAGGCAGAAGAGAGGATTTTCGGAGAATTGGAGACGGATCCCCGAAACTATGCAGAGGACACCAGCCTGCAGAGAGCAGCCAGAAAATATCTGCTATCTGGGGAGAAGCTTGGGAGCGGACTTGGGGTATGGACAGGCGAGGAAAAAGACGCAAATACAGCAGATCATATTCACACATGGATACAGGAACACACAGAAGAACTGGTTAACACAGCAGATTACATTTTTCGGCATCCAGAACTTTCCAAAGAAGAAGTCGTATCTTCAGCCTGTCTTTCTGACTATCTGGAAGAAAAAGGATTTCGTATCACAAAAGGAATCGCAGGGCTTCAGACCGCATTTGTTGCAGAGTGGGGAACAGGAAAACCGATACTTGGATTTCTGGCAGAGTATGACGCTCTTCCGGGTCTTGGCCAGGAGCCGGTCTGCACGTATCAGCCGCTGAAAACGCCGGGGCACGGATGCGGACACAATCTGCTTGGCACAGCCTGCGCAGGGGCAGCCTGTGCCTTGAAAGAGCGGATGGAAAAAGCGCAGCTTTCCGGAACAATCCGGGTATATGGCTGTCCGGCAGAAGAAATCATCATCGGAAAGATCCAGATGAATGAAGCGGGGGTGTTTGATGATCTGGATGCGGCGATCACCTGGCATCCTTTTGACCGGAATCGGGTGAGTTATGATATCTGGCAGGCGCAGGACATGAAGAATTACAAATTTTACGGAGTCAAAGCACATGCGTCCAAACATCCGGAGCTTGGCAGAAGTGCACTGGATGCGGCAGAACTGATGAATGTGGGAGTGAATTATTTACGGGAACATGTGGCGGATGATGTTCGGATTCATTATACATATACGAACACAGACGGACCGGCGAATATCGTGCCGGATTTTGCTTCTACGAATTACTTTATCCGTTCATCCAAACGTTCCAGGACAGAGGATGCATCGAACAGAGTGGATGACTGTGCGAAGGGTGCGGCTTTGATGACCGGAACGAGAGTGGAGATCGAGCTTGTGACGAGCAATCAGGAAATGAAAGTGAACCGTCCGCTGACAGAAGCCTTTTATCAGGCGATGACAGAAACTTCACTCCCGGAATATACAAAAGAAGAACTGCAGTTTGCAGAAACCATCACAAAAGAAGCGGGATTGATCAATGACGGAAATTATTTTGGAGGTCTGGAACCGTTGGAAGATCAACCTGTTTTGCTGGCGATCGGAACGGATGTGTCGGAAGTCAGTCATACCGTGCCGACTGTGATGCTCAGTGCTGCTACGATGTGTAAGGGTACACCGCTGCATCACTGGAGTGCAGCCGCACAGTCCGGAATGAGCATCGGGCAGAAGGGAATGCTGTATGTGGCAGAATGTATGGCGAAAGGGGCGCTTGGTCTTCTTGAAGATCCAAAGATTCTGAAAGAAGCATGGAGAGCGCATCAGGAATAACAATTTTTCAAAAACTGCATATGGTAATCCGGGAGGTGGTAAGATGTTTTCAGAGATACAGACCATTCCGGATGCCGCTGCAGAGATCAAAGGAAGCCCGGAATTTCCAAAAATCCGGGGAATGGTATATTTTTTCGGAGTTCACAATGGAACGATCGTGGCAGCCGATATCCGCAATCTGCCTGACGGAAATGCGTTTCACGGATTTCATATTCATGAGGGAACCTGTCAGGGAACAAAAGCGGAATCCTTTGCACAGGCGGACGGACATTACAATCCGACAAATGCCATGCACCCGCAGCATGCAGGAGATATGCCTTCACTTCTGGCAAATGACGGAAATGCATTTTTGATCTTTTACACAGACCGGTTTCATCCCGAGGATGTGATCGGAAGAGCGGTTATCATACACGCACATCCGGATGATATGACAACCCAGCCTTCCGGAAACTCCGGCGCTATGATCGCGTGCGGAGAGATCCGGGAAATGAAGGCAGAATAAGAAAAGCCTAATCTTCCGGGCAGATATCCTTTTTTAGGAACACATATTCTGTCCCGGAAGATAGAGACTCTTCGAAAGCAAATCCAAGTCCGGTGAACTGTTTCAGATCTTCTGCAGTCTGAATCTGGTGTTCTGCCATCCAGCGGACCATTTCTCCCCGCGCCATTTTCGCGAGCGTGGCTTTCACCTTTACTTTTCCCTGAACGAACTCGCCGAAAACGCAGGTGACGCAGTGTACGTCTTCTGTCAGATAAGGAAGTACTGCTTTGCTGTATTCTGCGGAAGCGAGATTGATGAGCTCTTTCGGAGAGTCTTTCTCAAATTTACAGTACAATGCCTGATATAGCTGATTGTTCCAGAAATGATACAAATCAGTGGCATTCTCAGTTTCCAGTTTGGTCTGCATCTCCAGACGATAGGGAATGACAGCATCTGAAGGGCACAGGACACCATAAAATCCGGAAAGAATGTTCAGATGCCGGTTTACGTAGTCCCACTGTGTATCAGAAAAGATGCCCGGTGCGAGGTATTGGTATTGGATTCCTTCATAGGCGAGAACAGCGGGAGTGACAGCGTCAGCCGGTGTAAATTCGCACAGTCTTTTTGTATTTTGAAGTGCCAGTTTTTCACTGCATTTCCAAAGTTTCTGCAATTCTTCAAATGACATCTGCTTTAGCGTCTGATATAAAAGGTCTGTCTGTTCTGCAAAAACAGGTGTGGTGGCAGTGCCGGGAAATTCTTCGCATATATTCATTTTTTTCGCAGGTGAAATGATGATTTGAATCATAAATGGTGGTTCTCCTTTTCTTGTGTATGCTCTATGACAACGTTTGTTTCTGCATCCAGTATGCTTCTTAATTCCTCCAGCCGCGGATCGCCTTTGAAGTAGGAGGCTCCCGTAAGTGAGATTGAATGCATAATCAAAATCCGGTGGATTTTTTCCCTGATTGTGTTGCAGGATCGTTTCTGCTTTATCCAGTGCCTTTACCAGATGTGCTTCCGGGATGGAGCAGTTGTTGTATTCGTTCCACAGGGAAAGAAATTCTGACCGTTTTGGCTCGGGGAGAAGCTGGAAGATCCGACAAATATCAAGGTATTCCTGTTTGGATTTTGCAAGGGGATCCGTATTGGAAATTGCAGGAATATCTCCGGCATAGAGTTCTCCGAGATCGTGGATCAGACACATGGAAAGCACTTTTTTAGCGTCCAGCTCCGGAAATTCATCGATCAGAGTCAGAGCAAGCAGCGCAAGACGAAAAGAATGTTCTGCCGTACTTTCCTGTCGTCCTGTTTTGGTCCAGGCAGTGCGGGTGACAGATTTGATCCCCTCTACGGTGCGGATAAAATCCAGGTATTCGTTGAGATGTTCCATAGAATCTCCTCCTTGTGAAAAGTTCAAAATAAAAGGTTATAATTGATGTAAACAATAATTATCATACGATATTTTCGGATGGAAAGTCTACCATAACAGGCAGAAAAGTGTTATTATCAACAACAAAGTACAACAAGGAGTTTTTAGTATGAAGAAAATAATTTTAGGGTCAGCTTCACCGAGGCGAAAAGAGCTTTTATCACAGATCGGGGTTCCGTTTGAAGTGCGTGTCAGCAATAAGGAAGAAGTGTATACAAATACGGTTCCAAAGGAGATTGTAAAAGAGCTGGCGCTGATGAAAGCGGAAAATGTGGCATCCGAGATCCCGGCAAGGAATGTGATCGTGATCGGTGCGGATACGATCGTTGTGCATGAAGAACAAATTCTGGGAAAACCAAAGGATGAACAGGAGGCTTTTGAGATGATCCGGTCACTGCAGGGAGATACACATCAGGTATATACGGGTGTTGCGGTTCTGGATTTTGATGAAAACGGAGAAAAAACGGTGATCAGCCACGCAGTGGAAACAAAAGTTTCTGTCAATCCGATGAGCACAGAAGAAATCCAGAAATATATAGAGAGCAAAGAACCTATGGATAAGGCCGGGGCTTACGGAATTCAGGGGAGATTTTCCGCATTCATTGAGAAGATCGAAGGGGACTATTTCAATGTCGTAGGACTTCCTGTTTCTTACGTATATCAGGTGTTAAAAGAACTGGGGGAGGTATAAGATGCGAGGCAGAAAAACAGCGGCAAACTGCGAAAGCTGCATGAATTATGAATATGATGACGATTATGAGTGCTATGTCTGTACGCAGGATCTGGATGAAGATGAGATGGTGAGATTTGTGCAGGGAGATTTCAGAGAGTGCCCGTATTATCAGGTGGGGGATGAATACCGGGTGGTGAGGAAGCAAATGTGAGAGAGCTTATGCGAAAAGTCCGCAAAAGATATGTAGCTTTCAACACAAATCAGGCTCCGCCGAAGAAATCCCTTGAAGTGGCTGTAACGCCTGTTGGATATGTTCGCCAATTGGCTCACATATAACAGCCTAACAGCCAAAATCAAGTGTATTTCCTCGCTGCGCTACAATGATTTGTTTATGAAAGCTACATATATTCACAAACTTCCGCCATTTTCCCGCAGCCATTTCTGTGCTTTTCGGTAATCGGGCAGTACGGATTCTACAATATTATAAAAGGCTTTTGAGTGATTCATTTCCAGACGGTGGGCGAGTTCATGTACAACGATGTAGTCCACGATTTCTTCCGGAGCGAAGATCAGACGCCAGTTATAGTTTAAATTTCCGGCGCTGGAGCAGCTTCCCCAGCGGGTTTTCTGTTCCCGGATGGAGATACGGCCGTAGGTGACGCCCATGATACGGGCATAATATTCTGTCTTGCGTGTAAAAATATCCCGTGCAAGCTGGATGTATCGTTTCCGGTCATTTTCAGAAATCTGAGGTTTTTCAGAAGATTGCTCAAGACGCTGAGATGCCGAGTCCAGATGCTTTAGGATCCAGGCTTGCTTTTCGTAAAGAAATGTATCAATGGTCGGGGCAGGACAGTTTTTGGGTGCCCGGACACGGACCGTCGCCTGTGCAGTAATCTGAATTGCGAGGGATTTTCTGTCACTGTATATGACTTCATAAGGAAAGGGATGCTGCATGAAATTCTCCTTTGTAACAATTATTTTAGTTTCAGTTTAGAGAAAACAAAAAGAAAGTGCAAGATATAATTTATAAAAAGGTTTTGTTGTTTTTGTAGAAAATATGAATTGCTTTATTCTGGGAAAAGAGTGTATAATAAATTTATTCGTAAGCTGTATTCTTGCAGCACTTTTGAGTTTTAAAAGTTCAGAAGAATCTAAGGTTCAATATTCAGGCCAATCAGCCGGTATTTATCCAATGTTTTGAAATAAGATCTTTGCTGATGGAAATAATACAGAAAATGACTGTTGAAAGGGTTAAATTTATCATAGTAGAAAGCAGGTGAGAACATGATTGATAAGAACTATTTTGGCGAAGGAAAGAATATTGAATTTAAAAGAGAAATTCCAGGTAATCATGAGAAATTTTTAAAAGATATTATTGCATTTTCTAACAGCACAGGTGGGAAAGTGATAGTAGGAATTGAGGATGAAACAGGGACTGTTTATGGAATTGGCGAACAAAGCCCATTTAAATTGTCGGATTCCATTTCTAATATGGTTTCAGATGCGTGTACACCACAGATTGAACCGGATATTTCAATCCAGACAATAGAAGAAAAAACGGTACTTGTCATAGATATTGTTCCTGGAAAGTTCAGACCTTATTATATTGCGAAAAAAGGAAAAGAGACTACAGCTTTTATTCGAATTAATGGAACAAGCAGACCTGTTGACGCAAGAAAATTAAAAGAGTTAGAGTTGGAAGGCCAGAATATTTCCTATGATTCACTACAGGAAATAGGAAGAGAATTTGACAAAGAAAAGGCATTGAAACTTTGCGAAACAATGAAAAAGATAGCAGTTATATCCTGTAAAACAGACGAAAAAAATGCAGCAAAGGACATGACTATAGAGAAGCTTGAAGATTTTGGAATTCTTTGTAGGGTAGGGAGAACGCTCTATCCGACACATGCATTTGATCTGATGACAGATAACAAAAGTAAAGCATCAAAAATTCAATGTGCATTATTTAAGGGAACAATCAGAGATGTTTTTATTGATCAAAAAGAATTTGATGGGCCAATTTACGAACAGGTGGAAAAAGCATATCAATTTGTTTTAAGGCATATTAATATGGGGGCAGAAATCGAAGGGATATATAGAAATGATTCTTATGAACTTCCAGTATCTGCTATTAGAGAAATGATTGCCAATGCTGTTGTACACAGGAGTTATGTAGATAAGTCTTGTATTCAGGTGAGCATTTTTGATGACAGAGTTGAGGTGTTATCACCTGGGATGCTTTATGGTGGATTGGATATTGAAACTGCAAAGTTAGGAAAATCTACTTGCAGAAATGAAGCGATTGCAGAAGCGTTTCATTATATGCATATAGTAGAGGCATGGGGAACAGGGATACCGAGAATTATAAACAGATGTAGAGAGTATGATTTACCTGAACCGACATTTGAAGAGTTTGGAAATGGATTTAAGGTTACAATGTTTAGGAAAGTAAGCAACGCCAATGAAAAAGTAAGCAACGCTAATGAAAAAGTAAGCAATGACAATGAAAAAGTAAGCAACACTTTTGAAAAGTATTTGCCATTATTCAAGGAAGCAGAGATTACGGAGAAATTTATTGAGAATAGTGGCAGAGTATTTCTGGAAAGTGGAGTAGACAAACCATTTGGACAGGCAAATATTATGGAATGGTTAGGATGTTCAAAATCCAAAGCAACAAATGTTATGAATGCAATGAAGGCAGCGAAAGTCATAAAAAAAGTCACAGGACTGGGTGCAGGGAAGTATAAGTTTATAGAACTATAGAAAAAAGAGAAGGTCTCTCAAGGAAGGCACCCCAACAGAACAATCTTGCAATCCCGATGTTATCTTTCTATAATATTCTTAGGTGTAAAGGAAATGGAAGTATCGTTTGAAATGATACAGAAGAGCAGAAAGGGAGCGGGGAATGAAAGAAAAGAAAGAGAAAAAACAAAACGGCTATTTCCGCCATATGGCGGAAGCGATAAAAATGGAACTCAGGGAACATAAAAGCTCATTTATGGTGTATCTTATTTTGCGGATTCTTGTGATCGTGATGCTGGTGCTCCAGGTTTTAAATCAGAATTATGAAAACGTATTTTTATGCATTCTGACACTTTTGCTTCTGATTGTTCCAAGTTTTGTGCAGGTAACGTTTAAAATAGAGCTGCCTACAACGCTGGAGATCATCGTATTGTTTTTTATATTTGCAGCGGAGATATTAGGTGAGATCAATGAATTTTATCTGCTGTTTCCGTTCTGGGATACGGTGCTGCATACGCTGAATGGATTTCTGGCAGCGGCAATCGGATTTTCTCTGGTGGATCTGCTGAACCGGAGTGAGCGTACCGTCTTTAATCTGTCACCGGTGTTTACAGCGATCGTGGCATTTTGTTTTTCTATGACGATTGGAGTTGTATGGGAGTTTTTTGAGTTTGGGATGGATCAGTTTCTCGGATATGACATGCAGAAGGATACGGTTCTTTCTGCAATCACATCGGTCATGCTGAATCCGGACGGAAGAAATATTCCGGTGACGATCGATCAGATCAGGGAAGTGATGATCAATGGACAGCCATTGGGGGTGGGCGGATATCTGGACATCGGACTGATCGACACAATGGAAGACTTGTTTGTGAATTTTATCGGTGCAGCAGTTTTTTCAGTGATTGGATTTTTCTATGTGAGAAGCCGTGGAAAGGGCGTTGCAGGCAGATTTATTCCGAGAAGAAAAAGAGCGGAGAGAGATTTCCTTAAAATTGCAAGGGAACAATCTCTGGAAGAGTCTGAAAATAAGGAGAAAATACAGTCTCAAAAGAGAGAATAAGGTGGAAATGGGACTTTTTGTACACAGAATTGTGCTTCTATGTGCAGAAAGTCCTCTTTTTTTATGGTTTCAGAGAGTATTTCCACAAACAGAACGACAGGTATTTCACAATATTATGGAAGTTTGATGAAAAAAGTGCAAATGAATTACTGTATATTAGTGAAAAAGGAATGGTATAAAATAAAAATGACGAAAAGTCAGTAAAATAAGGTTGAAATATTCCTAAAAAAAGAAAAAAACGTATTTTAAAACACTGGGAATTTCGACAAAAAAAGAGTGCGATCGGAAAAAGAAAACCCTAAATTTTTTTTGTTGACAAACTCACTTGCTGGGAGTAGGATTTAGATAACTTTTTAGGCACGCTGTCTGAAAAGGGATTATAGTACGGAGATTTCAAAGCATGAAATTTCCTTTTTTATGCTCGTAAGAGGCCTCCACCTGGAAGAGAAAAGGGAAGACCCCCAAAGGGCAGTAATTAAAAAAAGAGACAGGAAAGGGAGGGAGCGATACGGAAAATTTAGCAACAGAATTGATGGAAGAGCTGAACTGTAAAACAGTATTTGAACTTCCGGTTCTCGGCGGAATTTCGGAGTCCGTGGTTGTTACATGGATCATTATGGCGGTTCTGGTTGGATTATCATTGATTCTGGTGAGAAATCTGAAGGTAGAAAACCCGGGAAAAGTTCAGTTGGCATTGGAAGCTGCAATTGACTGGGCAACGGATTTCTTTGAAGGGATCCTCGGTAAAGGGAACAAAAGATATATACCGTATCTGATCACAGTTCTTCTTTATCTGGCGTGCGCCAACATGATTGGTCTGCTTGGCTTTAAGCCGCCGACAAAAGATCTGAATGTAACAGCAGCACTTGCCGTGATGAGTATGTGCCTGATCGAATATTCAGGAATACATAAAAACGGTATGAAACATTGGGTCAAGCATTTTGCCAAACCGGTGCCGGTGGTTGCACCGATTATGATTCTGGAAATTTTTATCCGCCCATTGTCGCTCTGTATGCGACTGTTTGGTAACATGCTGGCAGGATTTGTGGTAATGGAACTTTTAAAAGCATTTGTTCCGCTGATTATACCACTTCCGATGAATTTCTATTTCGATATTTTTGATGGTCTGATTCAGGCATATGTATTTGTATTTCTGACCGCACTGTTTATGACAGAAGAACAGGAATAGAAACGGAATTTTTGAACAAATAAAAGAATAAAAAGGAGATTAGAATTATGGGAGCACTTATTGCAATTGGAGCAGGAATCGCAGTATTAACAGGTATTGGAGCAGGAGTGGGAATTGGTATCGCAACAGGAAAAGCAGTGGATGCAATCGCAAGACAGCCAGAGGCTGAAAGCAAGATCAGCAAGAACCTGATCCTTGGTTGTGCACTTGCAGAGGCAACTGCAATTTATGGATTTATCATTGGTATTCTGATCGTATTCTTCTTAAAATAAGCAAATAGAATTAACAGGAAAGGCGGGTGTGGGAAGTGCTGAGATTTGATATGAACTTTCTATATACCATGATTAACCTGATCGTCCTGGCTTTCTTATTAAAGAAGTTTTTGATCAAGCCTGTGACCGACATTATGGAAAAGCGCCGTCAGCTGATCGAAGACGGATTGAAAAATGCCCAGAATGCACAGGAAGATGCGATGAAGATGAAGGAAGAATATGCGCAGGCACTTGGCGGGGCAAAAGAAGAATCTGTGCGGATCGTAGAGAAAGCACGTAAGGACGCCAAATCAGAGTATGAACGTATTGTAGAGGAGGCGGATGCCAGGGCAGGCAGTATCATCGAGTCTGCCAAGGCGGATATCCGTGTAGAACGAGAGCAGACAATGAGTGCACTCCAGTCTGAAATCGCAGGACTTGCAATGACAGCTGCAGCGAAGATCGTGGCAGAACAGACAGGCAATAATCAGGAAATATATGATAAGTTTCTGGAAGAAGTAGGTGAAGCTCATGAAGACACAGACAACAACTAGTCAGATGTACTGTTCATCTGCAGCAATGCGGTATGCACAGGTGTTGTATGAGCTGAATGTTCCGAAGGAAGCCATACAGAAAGCAAGAGAGATATTTGAGGAGGTACCGCAGCTTCATGATGTGTTTGTGAATCCGACAATTCCGGCACAGAAGAAAGAACGTGTGATCGACAAGGTATTTCCGCAGGAAATGAGAAATTTCCTGAAAGTGGCATGTAAATATGAGAGAATGGATCTGATTCCGGAGATATTTGCTGCATATGACAGATATTGTGACGAGCAGGATCGGATCTTAAGTGCCGTATTGACATGTGTAGAGCTGCCCAGTGACGAGCAGCTCAAAAATATGGAAGCGTTCCTTTGTAAAAAATATGAAGCGAGCAAGGCCAGGATTGAGATTCAGACAGACAGTACGCTGCTTGGCGGATTTGTTCTGCGCACAGGAAGCGATGAATATGACTGGAGTCTGAAAGGACGTCTGGACAGACTAGGACAAAAAATAACCTGGAGGTGAACAAGGTGAGTTCAATCAATTCAGATGAAATTATTTCTATTTTAAAAGAAGAGATAGAAAATTTTGACAGTGTGAGCAAAGACAGCGAAGTGGGAACAGTCGTTGCTGTAGGTGACGGAATTGCGACTATTTATGGGATTGATCACGCAATGTATGGAGAGATTGTTACCTTCGATACGGGTTTGAAAGGAATGGTACAGGATATTCAGAAAAATGAAATCGGAGTCATTCTTTTTGGACGGGACACAGATATCAAAGAAGGGACAAAAGTAACTCGTACAGGAAAAAAGGCCGGTGTACCGGTTGGAAATAAATATGTAGGAAGAGTTGTCAATGCACTGGGAGCTCCGATTGATGGAAAAGGCGAGATCGAAGCAGATGATTACCGTCCGATCGAGCAGGAGGCGCCGGGAATTATTGACAGAAAATCAGTTAGCGTACCGATGGAAACAGGAATCCTTTCCATCGATGCCATGTTCCCGATCGGACGTGGGCAAAGAGAGCTGATCATCGGAGACCGTCAGACAGGAAAAACATCCATTGCGATGGATACAATCCTGAATCAGAAGGGAAAAGATGTAATCTGTATTTATGTGGCGATCGGACAGAAGGCTTCTACTGTTGCAAAAGTTGTAAATACATTGAAGAATAATGATGCACTGGATTATACGATTGTGGTATCTTCTACAGCAAGTGACTGTGCGCCGCTTCAGTATATCGCACCATATGCCGGAACAGCAATGGCAGAGCATTTTATGTATCAGGGAAAAGATGTCCTGATCGTCTATGATGATCTGTCAAAACATGCGGTTGCCTATCGTGCATTGTCTCTGCTGCTCGGTCGTTCACCGGGACGTGAGGCATATCCGGGAGATGTATTCTATCTGCATTCCAGACTGTTGGAGCGTTCCAGCCGTCTGAGTGATGAATTGGGAGGCGGTTCTATTACAGCACTGCCAATCATTGAGACGCAGGCAGGAGATGTATCCGCATATATTCCGACTAATGTAATTTCCATTACAGACGGACAGATCTTCCTGGAGAGCGATCTGTTTGCAGCAGGTATGAGACCGGCCGTAAACGTAGGTCTTTCCGTATCTCGTGTTGGTGGTGCCGCACAGACAAAAGCGATGAAAAAAGCATCCGGAAGTATTCGTATTGATCTGGCACAGTACCGCGAGATGGAAGTGTTCACGCAGTTTAGTTCCGATCTGGATGCTGCGACAAAAGAACAGCTGGAGTATGGAAGTGGTTTGATGGAATTGTTGAAGCAGCCGCTTTATCATCCGCTCAGTCTGCATGAAAAGGTCATCACACTGTGTGCGGCGACACATAAAGTGATGCTTGGAATAGAAAAAGCAAAAATCAAACAGTTCCAGGCAGACCTGCTTCGTCATTTCGATTCAGATTATCCGGAAATCGGACAGGAAATCGAAGAGAAAAAGGTACTGACAGAAGAACTGATCGAAAAGATCGTGGAGACCGCAAAGGAATTCAAGAAGAGCAGGTGTTAATATGGCAAATATCAGAGAAATACAGAGCCGCATCAACAGCGTAAAAGATACGATGAAGATCACAAATGCGATGTATATGATTTCCTCTTCAAAAATGACGCAGGCCAGAAAAAAACTGGCGGATACAGAGCCGTATTTTTATGGACTTCAGGGTGAGATTTCCCGTATCCTGCGCCATGTGCCAGAGATCCGGCATTCTTATTTTGATGCCCGCCAGGATATCCCGGCAGAGCAGAAAAGGATCGGTTCGATCGTAATTACGGCAGACAAGGGACTTGCCGGAGCTTATAATCATAATATTATCAAGCTGGAAGAAGAGATCCTTGCACAGCCGGGGATTCACAAGCTCTTTGTTGTAGGTGAGCTGGGACGGCATTATTTTGCAAAACATAATGTAGAGATTGACACAAATTTCCAGTATACCGTTCAGAAACCGACGATGCACCGTGCCAGAGATATTGGCTGGTCGGTGATCGATCAGTTTCTGGCAGGGGAGCTGGATGAAGTGTATGTTGTATACACCCGCATGGAGAATTCGGTACAGACAGATGCGGAAAAATTGAAACTGCTTCCGTTGGAGGCCAAAGACTTCGGAAGTATGAAAATGCCTCTGAATATGTATCGGGAAGCAATTGAACTGTATCCTTCCGCAGACAGTGTGATGGACAGTATTGTTCCGAACTATGTCATTGGTATGGTCTACGGATGTCTGGTAGAGGCATATGCCAGTGAACACAATGCCCGTATGATGGCGATGAAGGCTGCTACAGACAGCGCTGAAAGCCTGATCCGGGAGTTGTCAATCGTATATAACAGAGCCAGACAGGCTGCAATTACCCAGGAAATTACGGAAGTTTGCAGCGGTGCGAAGGCGCAGAAGCAGAAAAGGAAGTGAGAATAGCATATGAATAAAGGACGAATTGTACAGGTTATGGGACCTGTCGTTGACGTAGTATTTGAAGACGGCAATCTTCCTTATATCAAGGATGCTCTGGAAGTTGAAAATAACGGAAAGAAATGCATCATGGAGGTTGCACAGCACCTTGGAAACAATGAGGTGCGCTGCCTGATGCTTGCTGCCAGTGAAGGACTGCATAAAGATATGGAAGTAACAGCCACCGGAGCAGGAATCAAAGTTCCTGTCGGTGAGAAGACACTGGGCAGACTGTTTAATGTATTAGGTGAAACAATTGATAATGGAGAACAGATCGAGGATGCAGAAAAATGGGTAATCCACAGAGAACCGCCTACATTTGAAGATCAGAGTCCTGTAGTAGAGATCCTGGAGACGGGAATCAAGGTCATCGACCTTCTTGCACCATATGCAAAGGGCGGTAAGATCGGATTGTTCGGTGGTGCAGGAGTCGGTAAGACGGTGCTGATCCAGGAATTGATCCGAAACATTGCGACAGAGCACGGTGGATACTCTATTTTTACCGGAGTCGGAGAGCGTTCCCGTGAGGGAAATGACCTCTGGTCTGAAATGAAAGAGTCCGGTGTTCTGGAGAAGACTGCTTTGGTATTCGGTCAGATGAATGAGCCGCCTGGAGCGCGTATGCGTGTGGCTGAGACTGGTTTGACAATGGCAGAATATTTCCGTGATGAACAGCATCAGAACGTACTTCTTTTCATCGATAATATTTTCCGTTTTACACAGGCCGGATCTGAGGTTTCCGCACTGCTTGGGCGTATGCCGTCTGCAGTAGGATATCAGCCGACACTGGCAACGGAAATGGGTGAATTACAGGAACGTATCGCTTCTACAAAGAACGGATCTGTCACTTCCGTACAGGCAGTTTATGTGCCGGCGGACGATTTGACTGACCCGGCTCCGGCGACAACATTTGCGCATCTGGATGCAACGACCGTGCTTTCCAGAAAGATTGTAGAGCAGGGTATCTATCCGGCGGTAGATCCACTGGAATCCAGCTCCCGTATCCTGGAAGCAGATGTAGTCGGAGAAGAGCATTACGAAGTGGCAAATAAAGTCATCGCAATTCTTCAGAAATACAAAGAACTGCAGGATATTATTGCAATTCTTGGTATGGAAGAGTTGTCAGATGAAGATAAGGCAACTGTTATGCGTGCGAGAAAAATCCAGAGATTTTTGTCTCAGCCATTCTTTGTAGCAGAGACATTTACAGGAATCCCTGGAAAATATGTTCCGTTAAAAGAGACAATCCGTGGATTTAAAATGATCATTGATGGGGAGATGGATGCATATCCGGAATCTGCATTTTTCAATGTAGGAACTATTGACGATGTCATTGCAAAGGCAAATGCTGAGGCGGCAGAATAGGAGCGTGGCATATGGATACATTTGGTTTGAAAATCATCGCAAGTGACAGGGTTTTTTACGAAGGACGCTGCAGAAAGCTTGTAATTCCGGCGCCGGATGGTGAAAAGGGAATCTTGCCGAACCATGAAAATATGGTGATTGCAGTGAAGATCGGAATGGCCCGTATGGAGATCGAAGAAGGAAACTGGGTAGAAGTTGCACTCGGAAGAGGATTTGCAGAGGTAGTCAACAACCGTGTGACACTGCTGGTAGATACAGCAGAAAAGCCGGAGGAGATTGATATCCGTCATGCACAGGAGCAGAAAGAGCGTGCAGAGGAGCGAATCCGCCAGAAACAGAGCATCCAGGAATATTATCATTCTCAGGCATCTCTGGCGAGAGCTATGAACCGATTGCGAGTATCTCAGGGAAAACGCTGGAATTTATAGAGAAAAGAAACAAGGAAGTTTGCGCAAAAGGTGCAGCTTCCTTGTTTCTTTTCACATATAGTAACTTTTACGGAGTTACTGTTCCCACCAATCTCCACCTATCCATGCGCAATCGTCGTGCTTGCGCACTCCAGTACCGCACTTCGTGCTAGATTGCTTAT
>OGJS01000148.1_pt1 | contig 60687 bp, 70 predicted proteins | sample 1572241 | NCBI WGS metagenome assembly OGJS01 (sample SAMEA2582145, study PRJEB24529) | metagenome | biome: Human gut stool | place: China | collected 2011 | reverse complement strand
GTTCTGCGCCCGCACCGCTCACCACTCACCGCTGGGAAGTACCTTTTTGAAAGACGCATTGTAAAGACGGTCTCATCTTTACATTTCGACCTCTTCCTTTTGGCGGCGATGCGCGTCCAGCGCGTGCGTCTTGTTGTGTGATGTGATCGTTTTATTTTTAATTTATCTCGAATTATTATAGTGTTTGATAATGCGTATAGATGATAAAGGCTTGATAGATATGTACTATCTCAAATGTTAGATTGTTTTAATCTATAAGTTAACATTTGTGATAGACAAAATAAAACCGCCATAAGGCGGCGGGCTGAAAGGCTTTGCCATCAAGGTTGTTAGGTTGTTAGGTTGTATTTAGGCGGCGGGCGGTGTGCAAATCTAACAATCCAAACAGCAAAACAAAACCGAAAAAGGAAACGCGTAAAAGAAAACCGCCTGATTTAGTATCAGGCGGTTTGTTGTCTATCTTACCACGTCCTTTGCGTCAACGTCCGTTATTACCAGTTGTAGACCGTTGCGTATAGACTTGGTACATGATGCGATTTCTTCTTCAAAAAATCTTTGGTAGACGGATAGCGCATCATCATTTTGGGCGTAATTATATCCGATGGCGCATGCTTTGCAATTTATATCATGCGCCGCGTCTCGTCTGTCCATCGACCCATCAATGGATACGCATTCTAGTTTTTTCACTTTCATTTTTTTTTTTGCACTATCCTAAGGTGTCCGCGGCCTCTAGGAATACATACGCCATCAAAGAAGCAAGAAGAAACGTTGCGAAATTGGCCGACTGGATACCCGCAAATAAACAGGCTAGGGCTGCGAGATACATTAATTTTTGCATAACTCGGCCTCTTCATAAGTCGCTTTGAGTTGGATATTTTCGGCAACCTGATTCAGCCATTCGGCATATCCAAAATCTGACAGATTGCCATTGCGCAAATGTTCGATGTCATCGTCATTTAAATCGTATCCCCATCCAGCATCGGCGTCTATCTCGACAAGGCTGTCATCATCCCGTTGTAGCCATGTGTTGCTTGATGCTTCGGTGTTTTGGAAAATGTTGCCGTCATGCAAATCAAGGTAGAGACGGGTGTAGCATTGTCCTTTGCATCCGATCAGCGCATTTATATAATAATCGACCATCACGTCTTGATTTTTTTCGAAAACCTCGTCCAAACTATCTATTTTTTCTAAAAATACTCGGATTGTTATTTTTTCCATTTTGCATATCCTTTTAACATGGGATTGATGAATAATCCATTTTAGATAATTCGTCCAAGGCTTTGGTTTTTAATTCGGCGTTGATGTTTGTCATATTATCCAAGGCTTCGGCGATTGATTCGGATAAATATGACAACTGACAGGAACTATCATAAATACCGCCTAATGATGCATCGTCAATCACATCCCCCGTCTCGCAATCTATCAAATCCACGGCGAAATAATAAGGCGTTTCGAACCCATACAATTCGAAAGTATTTAAAATATCAATTTCTTCGGTTTCGTCTGCCGCGCCTTGCACATAGGCAACCACACCGTCATTAAAGTGTCCACAACATCCAAAACCAGTCATCTCATCGTGCCAATCAGTGGGACCTACATCGTAGATTAAATTATTAATCCACTCTTCGGCGCATAAAGACAACAGGTCACGTTTTGCCGTTTCGACATCAAACGGGGTGTCATTCAGCAATGCTTCTTCTAAAGCTTGTTTTTCTGCATCGGACAGATCCATCACGTCAATTGCTGCGAGATCAAGCGCGTGCAACCTTTTGATAACCGTTGAGTCCGTCGTTAAATCATTTTTTGCAAATCGCTTGGAAAAAGGTAACTTGATGCAAATGTAAACTGCGTTATCGAGTCGTTCGAAGCCTTCCGTCTTTAGAAATTCTTCAAAACCGTAACAAGCGGCGTCGTTATCGAATTGGATTTCAATTTTTAAAGCTTGGTTGTTTTGGATAATCATCATTTTCAAATCCCTTTCACGCTTTGAAGCTGGCGTATTTTAAAATAGCCTTTTCGCCTTTAACTTTTAATTCGTCGCTTACTTGACAAACAAAATCAGACAAATGGCGGTTTGTAGTATTGCTATATTTACGCGCGTTGGGTTGCAAGTAAATAACGTTGCCTGTTATTTTCCACGCGGCGATGATGGTGTGATAGCTAACCAAGATTTTCCAAAATTGCCAACAACCATCGACTGTAAGCGTAATTGGCACAATCCGCGCTTGTTTACTATTGATTCGGTTGATGTTTTTAATACCCAATGCCAATTCGCTGATACTGTCGTATAGACGTTCACCTACACCGATTTTGGCAAAATTAAACTCGTCAGCTTCGGCGCAATATTCCGCAATAATTTCGCGAGTATCGCCTTGCTTATCAAAAATCGTAATTTCTTTGGCGGCGTGTCCGCGATGATTTACAGTATCACGGATTTCGAACGTCAGATCATCGCCTAAATAATCTTTGATATATTCGACCATGCTGTCATGACGATAAGCATAGCGGTTTAAATTAGCGCGCAAGGCAGCAATTTTTGCAATGTGATTTCTTTTCATTTTCAAATCCCTTTCAGCATTCCCAGTTTGCCCATTTCAGGACGGCGCGTTCATTTGTTATTTTTAACGCCCGATTTATGTGTGCTTCAAAATCAGACAAATGGCGGCGAGTTGCGCGGGAATAATTACGGGCGTTGCGTTGTACATAGATGATATTGCTGTTTACATTCCACGCCGCAATGACCGTCTGATAACTAACCAAGACTTTCCAAAGTCCGATTGTCTCACCGCCGATCGCTACGATCCAAGCCTGTTTGCTTTTAATTCTGCTACTGCCGCCGATCCCAGCGGCTAATCTGGCTGTCGAATTACGAAGGCTTTCGGCCAAACCGATTTTGGCAAAATTAAACTCGTCAGCTTCGGCGCAACATTCGGCAATGATTTCGCGTTCATCGTCGTTTTTGTCGCAAATGGTGATATGCTTGGCCGCATGACCACGCTTGTTAATGGTGTCAGTAACCTTAAAATCGAGATCGTCGCCTAAATAGTCTTTGATGATCTCGATCATTGCATCCTGACCATAGGCGTAACAAGTCAGGCATTTGCGAAGGGCTGCGATTTTTGCAATATTGGATTTTTTCATGATAGTTTCCTTTTTTGGGTCGTTAATTAAAGTCTGTTTACAGACTGTCTTTTGGGTTAATTTAGAGATAATGCGCGTGCAAGACTTCGCAGTATCCAATTTCTTCGTCTTTTGAAATGATCTTGATTTCGAAAGAGTTTTCATGCGCATAGCAACCAGCATAAATTTCGGCCATAATATATTTGCCATTTACCTCGATGTCGATAGAATGCGCCGTATCTTCTTTTACGGCGGCAGCGTTTTCGATTAAATACGCGTCGATTTGAGACAATACAAAGGGATCATTGCAAACGCCTTTAATGTTTTTAAAATTTTCGTTAGTCATTTTTAAAACCTTTCGGATAAAGAGTTGTTCGACAAGTTGTATTATGTGTCTTTTTTAAACTTTTGACAATACTTATTTCAAAAATATTTTAAATTTAAGCGTAACTACCTAAATTTAAAATAAATTAATTTAAATCTATGCTGATTATTTAACCGTCTTCCCTTAGTTAAATGGTATTGCGTGCAATGCGGTAAATTTCATCGTTCGACAACTGCTTATCATTGTCCAACTTGATGATTTTCAGCAAGTTCAGATTACAATAATCATGTTTAAACGCTGACTCATTTTTACAGACGCGGACTTCGCCCATCGTCTGTATGCAACAGTAATTATATGTGTAGCCTTTTACTGTTACTTTAGTCTTGCCGCGCATATAGGTTGTATTCGCAACGGCGTCAAACACAATTAAGTCTTTAGCGGGTTTTGGGCGCGGGATAACTTTGTACATTCTACCCAGTCCTTTTACATTACAAGCAGCTTTACCCGATGCCGTCGCTTTAACATAGACGGCGTTTCGCAAATGGTTAGCAATTGTTTGGGGATTTTTGGACGGATAGCGCGCCAAGTCCTTTTCAGTTGGTTCGACAATTTCCATCAAACCACCATCGAGATATTCATCAAGGTTTTGATGACGTTTGTATACAGGTATCGCCACATCACCTAATACACTGGCTTTCAGCTCATCCCAATGCTTGTATTTCATAATCCGATCATCCAAACGGCCGATGTTTAAAACAAATTCACGCATCTCAAAATCCTTTCATTTTTTGCGCTTATTTCAACAAGTCGGATTATAGTTGCTTTTAAACTTTTGACAATAGTTATTTCAAAAATATTTGAGATTTAATCCTAAGGCGTTGAATTTAAAAGAAATTAATTTAAACCTGACCGGTAACCTGACCGGTAATAGCCATTTGTGAGCGCGCGGATAACGCATTGATCGTAATTTGTAAACACTTTTCCTATTAATTCTTGCTATCAATTCATAGCTTTTCATTTATCGTTAAATCGCGCCGCCGATTCGTTCCCGCCACCTATTATTTGACAGACTAAGCGTTTGACTTCATCAACAAATACACCAGCAAATCAGCCCCTAGACAGGCTCATCCCCGATATAAAATTTTCACTCCTAGACAGGCTCGCTCCCGATATAAAATTTTCACCCCTAGACAGGCTCACTCCCGATATAAAATTATAAATGCGAAGCAATTTATTCCGACTTAATCGACTTTAAAACAAACAAATTTTGAACTAAAACAATGATATTTACGATGACTGCGATTTAAAACTTGACAACGATACCCGCGCCGACAATAATGGTCACACTTCTTAGAAACAAAAGGATTGAACATGGAACAGAAAATTGAAACCCGTGGTGTGAAGAAAGGTACAAAGCGCGGGAGCTATGCAACAAAAAAGGTTGTTTATAAGACCCCTAAGCTTGGGACAGTCGAGTGGGAATTGTGGCGGTTGCAGGTAGGTCAAACCTACACGTCAACGCGATTCCTGCACGTCGATGAAGCGACGGAGGATAAGCTGAAAAAGTTGAAAAATTCGATGCGCTCGCAGGTCGCAAATTACTTTAAGCAGATGCGCAGCGAAGCATACAAGCGCGACTTCACCGTCTCCGTGTATGACATTTTCGATGAGAATCGAAAAACATTCGTTGTATTCTGCGTGGTAACTGCTATCGAATGGAAAGGCGGGGGTAATGAATAAACAGATTGCCGAAACGCTGACGCACAACGCTACCGAACTTGGTTTATTGCTGCGCAAAAAGCACAATATTAGCGTCATGGGGCGGCCTATATATGAACATCTGGTTGGGATGGCACAGCAGGGCGCAAGTGTTGAAAAGATATTGGCGGAATTGCCCGTCGATATTTTGGTGAACCCTCAAGAATTTGCCGAACAAATTCACCGCGCCGCCCAGTATCGAACTTATATCGCCGAATATGATGCGTTCTTGCTAGGCAAACCGCAAAATAAATCGGGCGAAACGCAACGCGATGGGTACGCTAAAACGGTAGGCAAACCGCAAAATAAATCGGGCGAATCGTTATGCTCAGACAACACTGATTTGATTGACGCACTCGTTGCAAAACCTTTATGTATGCCAACTGCCAAAAAGGAAGCCCGTATCCAAGAAAGAAACGACTACTTCAAAAGGCGAACCTTTGAAGTGATGCAGGATATTCATGCCAAAGACGGTGTACATCTCTGTTATGACAAAACAATCATCGCAGCTCTGCACACGCCTCACGGTATATTCCTCGGTACAAACGGTATCAAGAAGCAACCAGCGCAACACATCTGTCCACGCAAAGGGCAAAGCATTAATCAAGGTTATGAAAAGTGTGTTGAGCAATGTCAGCAGCCATCCCATGCAGAACTGGCAGCCCTTCTTAAATACAAGACGCTCGTCGCCGAACCCGATTTTGAAAACAGTTGGATGGAAGTATATGGGGCAAAAGAAGTATGCTACCACTGTAAAACAACGCTCGAATTAGTAGGAATTCAGCGTATTATCCTCAAACCCCTTAATCAATTAGGAGAATTAAATGAATATCAATAAAGAAGATTACGAATTGCTTAGGGCGATTGGACAAAGTCCCGACCAATGCTTGAAAGTTGGCGCACTTTTGTCGGAAGCCCAATTTGCGCACATCGCACGGTTACTTGGTCGCCGTTATATCGAACTCGTCGAAGATTTAGGCATAAACGCACTTTACGGCATCACTGAAAGCGGTAAGCAGGCAATTCGAAGCTTTGAGGCAAATGCCGAAAAGGATGAGGTCAAAAAAGATATAATTGTCGATAAGTACCCCGCTTTGTTTGAAAACAAAGTGACTGGCGTTATCGTGTTGGCAATCAATCCAACGTGCGGCACGATTGTCAAAGAAGCCACGGTTGAATTTGAAATCGGTCGGTATCCCCTCTATGTAGGTACGTTCCAAACCTGCTTCCAACCGTTCTTCGACAAGACTGTTTGGCAACGTGTGCAATCCGTAACAATTAATCTTTAAGGAGTAGGCCATGAAAGCGTTTATCCCCTACAAACTGACAGGCGAAGTCGAGTTCGCGGGTATCAAGGCTAATCCGAAACCCGTTGACCCTCAAAGTCTGTCTGGCAGCATAACTTATATTGCACCACATCCATGCCTGTATCCTGATGAGGTTGAGGATGGCTTAGTTGTGTTCGGTGAAAAGTATGGTACGCCAGAATTGACCGTGGTTATTCGCGAGCGCGTGATTCCTTCAAGCTCTATTCGCGATTACGTTGTGTCTAAGGAAAAAGAATACTGTAACGATACAGGCAATGAGCGTGCTCCACGAAAATTGCGACAAGATTGGAAAGAAGACTATCTGGTTGAACATTTGCCGACTGCGCCAATCAAAACGACAACCGTACCAGTAATGTTTCTGAATAACGACAACTGTGTTCTGGTTGGCACATCTTCTCAAAAAATCGCAGATCAAGTAACCTCCTACTTGTTGTTAACCATGAGCGACTTCAGCGTTACGCCTTTTGATACAACCCACATGGCTGCGTGGTTGACAGACTGCCTTATTGACAGCGATGGAGGCGATGTGTTCGGTATGGTTGAATATGAAAATCGTCAAAACGGCATTCGCACCAAGTATATGGATGACCACGATTTGTTTGAGGCCAGAAACAAAGTTGGTGCCAATCCCGACATTATGGTTCGTGCTGCAATGTTCAATATTAACGAGGATGGCTCGTGTGTGATTAATCATAAAGGTGTCGTGTCCCAGATTAAGCTCAACCCGTCTGATACATCTTCGTCAACGGACCGAACGATCGAAGATAAGCGGGCTACACGAATTCTTGTTACTAACTTATGTATGCATATCGTTGAAAAACTCAAAGATGCCAAGAAAGGTGAATAAGATGTCAATGCAATTACCATACGACAGTGGCGTTGCATATCCGTTAACAACGTCAGCCATCGCCGAGATTACCCAACAGCTTTATGAGCAACGACTGGGCAAAGGCGAAAGTGTATTTATTCCCGATTTCCCGTTGGAACACACTAGCGCGCTGAACTCAGCTCTGATCACTGGCATGAACGTTGCGTTCTATACCAACGCGGACAGCGTGTACGGCGGCAAAGGTGTACGCATTTATTCGTTGCACGACATCAAGAACTCAATCAAGGATGAGCCGCGCCTCAAGGCAGATCCTGTCGCGTCCAAAAGCAATTCCGATTCATGGCGGCGTCGGATTGAGAAATGGTTCGGTTTCGAACTAGATGACGTTGCGTTCTTCTGGGACAGCAAAGCGCAGAAGGTATTCGTTGTTCATAAAGAAGACGAACCAAACTTTATACCCGCCGAACACCAGTATCAAATCGGACTGGTCTCTGCCTTTGCGTGGATGAGCGACGCTGGTTCGGAATATCGGAGTTCTTTCGCTGAACCTCCCAAACCGACACACTTCGCCAATTTTGAGATGCCTCAAATCAACGTGTGGCAAGGCGTGAAACAGGTGTTATGGATGTATGACGAAACGGATGACGTTGTGACCGAACACGCCGACTATCAAGCTGCCATGCGGTACACAACCAGCTTTGACGTTGAGCATCAATTCGAGCAAGCCCCATTAATTGCATGGCTGGCGTATAATGCAGCCAAGAACTTCGTAAACGATGAGGGTCTTCTCTCAGAGGAAGAACCAGTGGTCATCACACGCGAAGGGAATGTTTCAACCGACGAATTGGAGGACTTGTAATGTCTGAGCAAAACGACGATACGTTCGATATGGACAACCTCGACGCACTCGATGCCGTCGAAGGCGTGGTCGTTGAGGGCGGCTTCAACCCCGACAAGGATGAGGATGAAGGTTGTGCGGGCGGTGCTTGTAAAATCTAAATCTCAAAACAGCCGCTTGGTTAAACCGAGCGGTTTATCTTGAATAAGGAAAATATCATGATTATTGGATTAGTTGGTAAAGCAGGTGTGGGTAAAGACACCGCTGCTCAAATTTTAAGCAAACTCAAAAACATGCCCATCGCATCCTTTGCGCGACCTTTACATGAGGCTGCTAAGTTTGTCTTCGGCGATGATTGTTTAGAGCGTGATAAGAAGGAAATGCCTCTTCCGTTTGGGCATGAAGGTTTTGCTAAATTTCATGATGATTGGTTGATTCCGTTTTTGGAAACTGAAGAAGTTCAGTTCATCATCAAAGAAAATGACCAGATTTTCTACAATCAAATTTGGTCAGTTTTCAAAGACCCTGTTACTGGCAAGTTTTACCGAGAACTCTCGCCACGCAAATTCATGCAACTGCTCGGAACGGAATATTTCCGATCCTGTATGGATGAATTCTTCGTTCGTCTTATGCAGAACTCATACGAAAACGTTATTATCCCTGACGTTCGATTTGAGAATGAAGCCGCTATCTGCGACCTGCTGATTGGTATCCATCGCGATGTTCCTTCGGTAAATGCACATTCGAGCGAGGAGTTCGCGGAACTAATTATTGACGATAATGACGACGGTCAGTCTGGAACAGTTAAAATCAGCGGCGGAAAGTGGCATAAATATCTGATTGTCTACAACACACAAAGCATTGACGACTTGGAGCGAAAACTGCAAAAACATGTCGACTTCGGTAATATTTAATACTCTGCTAAATGAAGCACTTAGCCGTAAAATACAGCTAAATGCTTTTTAATTTCTTGACAATACTTATAAGCGTTGATATTATTCACTCATCACTCAACAGTTAACGAAGGAAAGGATTATGGCGTACAATAAGGAAGCTAAACGGTTGTTTGACTGGTTTGGCTACCAGCTTCCGCATGCCATTGAGCATTATTGCGATGCAGGCCTACCCTCTAAAACAGCACATGCACTTCGCGACATACTCGATGATATGCCCGACAGCGAGGACAAAGAGCAACTGATTCGAGTTTTGAATTGGAAGGCTATACATTATGTCAGAGAAGACAAATATCGAAACCCACGTCTTATGGTTTCGATTGAGTGTTTTATGAAAGATCCTACTGCTGATAGAAAGTTTGTCTCTAATATGGTCAAAGGGGTATTTCGCAAATACAGCGGTAAGAATCCCAATTTGCTTGTAACAACAGCATCATCTCCTTACCAACTCTTGGCAAAAGTAATTATGGTATTAGGAAAAGGTGATTAAATGGACGAATTCGATATGGCTTTTATGCTGAACAAAGCGGTATTCCTGACTGAAGATGCTCACGACAAAGTAAACGAACTGTCGAGAATATACAATTTCGTTAACTCTGCTGACGTCGGTATCAATATTGAAACTGATAGCGATGAAGTTATCGGGTTGATGGTAAGTGATTATTATCGTCCCGAATACGTCGTTGGCTTTGTCGAAATTGACGACAAATTCTCAAAACTCATCATCCGAAAGGTAAAATAAAATGCGAATTTTGGCTTTATTCGATGACGGGAACGGCAGTGTGAAAAAGGCACTGCCTGACCATGAGGTTGTGTCGGTGGGAATTGGCAACGCCGACATTGTTATGGATTTGTCGGACATGAAAAACATTAATAAACTTGTCGATATGCACAAAAAAGAACCGTTCGACTTACTGATGGCAAGCCCGCCGTGCGAATCTTGGAGCTTTGCGACGGCGGTTTCTGATGGAAACGCCTATCGAAATAAAGAAACGCTGCAACTTCGGACGTTTGAAAATTGGAAGCAACTTAAATTCCCATCGGTAAGCAAGTTGGTTAAACGAAACGCGCCCGAACTGTATGAAGCCTATTCGAGATACCGAAACAAGGGGATTAACGGGGATTTAACGGGGATTTAACGGCGTTGTTTGTTTGCGAGCTTGTGAAAGTTTTAGGAATCCCGTTTGTCATTGAAAATCCGCAGTCATCCATGTTGTTTGAAAGAATGACGCGCAACGGGTTGAACTTCATAAAGAATAAAGCCTGCTATTCGGCATATAGCGATGAATTTCCGCTCAAAAGAACTGGGTTCGCGTCAAATGTGCAAATGAGCCTGAAAACCGCGAATAGGGTGACTTTCAGGATGAAACAGATTAAGAGCAACAGGGAAATTCTTCGGTCAGCGATTCCCGCCGATTTGATTAGGGATATTATTGGTCATTTTAACTAGGCGAACGAAAGGTAAAATAAAATGAAAGTAAATGCTCTATATACAATCAAAAATATTTTGGTATTTTTGATTATCTTCTATGTCGACGCGCAACTGCTCGACAAATTCACCAACGCAAGAAATGTCAGCGATATTATTGTGTACCTCGTATCACTCTGCTTTATGCTGGCGTGTCTTATCATACATTCATATCTCTTTTATGAACGCGTAATCACTAAAGAAAAGGAATCCAAAAAATGATTGAATGCCAAGTAATTGCCGATAGTATTATGGGTGGTATTCGTATCACGTCTGTTCAGGTTAAATATCCTCGCTTTATCCTACCACAACTGAACACCCACCGCGTATTCAGCCGAAGCACTGCATCAAGCCGTGCTGTGCCGACTGCGAAGCTGATTGATATGGTTCGCAACAACCCTGTTATTCCCGTGCATTGGGGTCAGAACCAAGCGGGCATGGTGGCTGAGAATGAAATGGACAAAGCTCGCATTACCGCAGCCAAAACGGTATGGTTGGAAGCCACCAATACCGCCGCTAATATTGCCCAAGAACTTGCTGATATTGGTGTTCATAAGCAAGTAGTAAACCGCATTCTTGAGCCGTTTATGTGGGCGGAAACCATCATCACTGCAACCGAGTGGGACAACTTCTTCAACCTGCGCCTTGCCGATGATGCCCAGCCTGAAATTCAAGCTCTTGCCAAAGCAATTCATAAGGCAATGGTGGAATCCGATCCCGAACAACGTGTATTCCATCTCCCCTATCTGCGCGAAGACGAACTCGACAACACCAGATGGACGTATTCGCAGAAAGCGAAAATCTCGGCCGCCCGTTGCGCCCGTGTGTCCTATTTGAATCACAACAAACAAAAACCATCCGTTGAGGAAGATTTCAAACTCGCCGAGCGTTTGATTGAAGCGGGTCATATGTCGCCGTTCGACCATCAGGCCAAGTTTAATAGCGTAGAAGCATACCGAAACGAAAATCGCAACTTCCGTAACTGGCAGCCGTATCGTACACTCTTGGAAGACACGGGAGGTTGGGATGGAATCCACTAAAGAAAACGACTGTGCCCGCCGACAATTTAACGACGAACTGTTTGGCGTTGTCAATGACACCAGCAAACGCCAAATGGAATTTGAGGAGTATCTGTTACTCACATTCCTTGAACGCGGTACAGTTGACCTTTATTGCCTCAGTTTTGGTGAGCGCGTGAAACTCGATAAGCTGGGCGAAGATGGTGTTATTTTTGCACCGATCACAGGCGAGTTCCGTATGCAGCGTGCTTATTTCAAAGAGTTGTGCGCTCGCTACGTTAAGACTAAAATCGGCATGGCTTTAGTCGAAAGATTTTTAAAACAACCCCAGACGGGTTTATATGGAGAAGACAATGAACGTTAAGATCAAGAAGATTCACCCCGAAGCGAAGACGCCTGTATACGGTAGCGCAGGTGCGGCTTGCTTCGACCTGTACGCGGCTAGCATTATCGACACGACTGACGACAACGGAGAACGCACTGTGACCTATGGTACAGGTTTGCAGTTTGAAGTGCCTGAAGGTCATGTGATGATGATTTACAGCCGAAGCGGACATGGTTTCAAGCACGGCATTACATTGGCAAACAGCACTGGTGTCGTCGACGCGGATTATCGCGGTGAGGTGATGGTTAAACTCACCAAACGCGACACCAGTATCCACGGTATGCCAGCAGTGGGCGAGCGTATCGCGCAGGCGATGATTATCCCTGTCGAACAGGTATCTTTCGAAGAAACCGATGAACTGTCGGATACCCAACGCGGTGCGGGTGGTTTCGGTAGCACAGGAGTCAAATAATGAGCTGTAATGAAGCAAAAACGTTATCCCACGGTCAATATCATGCCGTGGTCAGCGAAGATTCCGTGACCCTGCGAATCGGCTCTAACCCGAAGGATGGCCAGACCGTCTTGGTTATCCCCAATACGCACATTAAGCAAGTCCAGACGCTGCTCAACGATGCTACCAAACTTCAGAGCCATCTTATTGGTATTGAAAAAATCCGCAAATCAACTGGTCTGTCGGAGAAGGTACGAAACTTCACCAATGAGGCACTGACGTTGATGATTGCCGCGACTATTGCCGACATAAATGCGGCATCGGAGAAATACGGCGTACCTAATGAAGACCTGTTTTGTATGTTGCAGGTGTACACGGCCTAGACCAGTATTTGATGCCCACCCGACCCATAGTGTAAACTATGGGTTGTTTTTTTTTCATTAACTACGGAGTAATCAATGTCTTGTGATATTGGATATGTGAAAGTTGACCTGCTTAAATCACTTGGTCTGAGCGACAGCCAAGCGATTAAGACGGCAATCGAATGCGCTGCCGCAACAAAGGCATTCATTGAATTTGGTGAAGGCACTTATACCCTGAGCGAACAAATCCGTATAGACGCGCGCCACGCGGGTATTCGGGGTATTAAGGGTGCTGGTAAGGGTAAAACCAACATCGTTTTTAGTTGGGAGCAGCCCGAAAGCTGGGATTCTGAATCAAATAGAACGGATGCCCGCACTTGGTGCGGCTTGATTGTCGAAGATTTACCCGACATCCTGCTCGAAGACTTCACCATCGAGTACAAAGGTACGTTCTACTGGAAAGGCAAGACCTATCACGGTTCGGTCATGAATATTATGATGGTTGACACCACGAACGGTCTGGTTCAGCGCGTTGAATCGAAAGGTGCTAACCGCATCGGTATTTTCTTCACCTCACATAACGGCGAAGTTATTGCGCTCGGCGAGCAGTTTAAACAGGGTAAGATTACCCTCGACCAGTTGCGCGAATCGACGATTAAGGCGAGCGGTAACCGAGCAATCGAATGTGTCGCTCACCATAACCGAGTAGCTGGTATCGCGTATGCTTGGCAAAAAGACTTTCAAGCATTGGATAACTACTGCCATCACAACGGACATGAAGCCAACGGCGGTACGGGCTATGGTATTACGGCTCTGTCTGGTTCGCTCAACTTCGGCTTGGGTAGCCTGATTAAAGGCAACAAGCTCGAGCGCAACTATCGGAAAGGCCTCGATTCCCACGATGCCTTGGACTTTATTGCGGAGGAGAACAACATCCTCGACAACCGCTTGCATGGGTTTGCCTATGAGAATCGGCAATACCCCGTGGCACTTGTTAAATTCGTCCGTAATGCGATTCATTTCGACGGCAACTTTGTGTTGGAACGCGATGAGAACGTCCCCGAGGGCGCGCAACTTGACTTAAATCAAGACTACTACCGTGAAAACGGCATTCGTGTTGAGATTAAACAGCAGGCTTGGCAGCAATGGGTTACTCAGGTTCATCCTGAAATCATTATTGAGGATAACACCCTTGAAGGTATGCACAAAATCGATACGATTCCGCGCGGCGCATATTATTGCATCGAGTATCGTAACAATGACCAAGAAGCGAAACCGAATGTTAAGATACGACGTAACCGCATGACGGGGAATGGTCGCATGTCAACCTTCCTTGCGGCGTTTGCCAAAGCCCCTGTCGTGAAATACGGTCTGGGTGATTTCACCGTCACTGATAACGTCTTCGAATGCGAATACTGCGACAATGTACCGTTCTATGTCGAAGAGAACACCAATTCTGCCAACGACCATAGCGTTATCATTGACGATAACGTGACTAGGGTTACATCGAAAAATACCGTAACCAAGGCAACGTCGTTTAAAGCCGCCGATAAACTGTTCTTCCGTCGTAATCAGCTACACTTGCCCGCCGACTTCGGACGACCCACCTCACGCTTCTACGTTGGTAATCCTGCGGCACAAATCACGTTCACAGACAATGACATCTATACTCAAGCTCTGATTAATCAGGTTCGCGGTGGATGGTTGGACAACAACGTGTCGGCGAATACCATTATTCAGCGAAACAGGGTTCTTACAATAAATAATTTGTAACTTAATACTCTGTTGAATGAAGCACTTAGCCGTAAAACACAGCTAAGTGCTTTTTAATTTCTTGACAATACTTATACAGGGGTATAATATTCACTCACCACTTAACAACGACTGAAGGAAAAGATTATGACCTATCATGTGTTTAACAAAAAGCCAAGTCACTCGGACATCGAGGAGGCTATGCAGTACAGCGACCCATTGGAACAAATGGAATCCCTCGCCCACGCCACTTTCCCAGAGAAAGGCGAATTATGGCAAAACATGAATACAGGGCGTGTGCTTGTTATCCGAAGCCACCATATATCAATTCAAGGCGCACCAGTAGGTGCTGACGTTGTTGATGTTTTCGGTGTCGTCGTGGCAGACGTAATCGGCAGTGAATTGGAAGTTGATTTCGATCTCTTCTTCACGTTGCGTCAACTTTTGAACTATAAAAAGATTGGTCGTCTGAAAAAGAAATTGGGCGAAGTTTAAGGTTACAGGAGCTGAAAATGAATAAGAAATCTTATAATGAGATTGCGGAATTGTTGAATCAGGCCACTGATTCTATTCATAAATGCGAACATTATAACGGTGGTGATGACGGTTTTAAAGCTCGTGCTTTAATAGCTGAAGTCAAGCGAAAACTCAAAGAAATGATGGAGGAATCCCATGAGTAATGGTTTTATGAAAGCTCTTAAAGGATGCCTGCGCATCCCTGCGAAATGCAAAATCAAAAGCACGCCGTTGTTCGGTAAGAACAAACAGAAGCATCCGCTTTACGAGCATTTTAAAGGCGGTCTCTATCGTCTCTTGATGGTAGCCATTTCCGAGGAGTCTGGTTGCGAAATGGCAGTTTACCGCTCGGAAGCAACAGGTATCATCTATGTGCGCCCTATGCGTGAGTTTAGGGAAAAGTTCAAAGAATTTGATGTAGGTATTTGATATGAAATATTCGAGCGAAATCCACGTCACCTTTTGGAATGGTGAGAATAAATACAGCGATAGGGCGAAACATAATAGTGTTTTGCGCGTTGAATCTGATTCTGATTCAGGATCAATAACTGTCGGCATAGAGCATGAACGTGAGGATGTTTGTGACCCTGACACTGGCTACGGTACGGATACGAACTATGCTTTTGCTGAGTTATGTGAATCCGAACTTGATACCTTAATCGCCATGTTGGAAATATGCAAATCTAAACTCAAACAAGGAAATTAAAATGAAAGCTATCCTTACAAAACATCACTTTATGGTTGACTTGGAATTACTGTCGTCAGAATCGAATGCACATATCCTTGAAACAGCTTTGGTTTGTTTTAATCCTGTATCTGGTGACGTGTATGACAATCGGAGTTTCCATTTTCGACATGGGTTGGATGAGCAACCGCGTTCTCACACTAGCACTGACACACTTGCTTGGTGGTACCAAACCAATCGCGGCTATCTTGCCAAGTTGCTGAATCCTGCCGAGAAACACTCACTAATGGATACTCTGTGGCGCATGAAAACCTTGTTTGATAATGCTCGTAATAACGGCGGTCTGCTCGTATGGAACACTGGTACATTTGACGTTGACATTTTAAACAACGCGTACAAACGTCTTATATCTCCGATGGACACACTGATTAATTTCTGGGAAGTGCGTGATTGTCGTTCGCTTCGAACTATCGCCGAGATATTCCCACGCTTGCAGCAATCAGTGTCTATCGCAACACATAACGCTTATGAAGACTGCATTCGACAAATCAGCTATATTACCGATGTTACTCAATACTTGGCTGAACAGGATTAATATGGCTGCAACAATGAAACGTTTGTCGCGGGATGACATTAAAGCATTTCGCGACAGTCTCGACAGGCGAAACTTTTTTTACATGGAAGCGCATCTTACGAGAAACCGCTTCCGAAATCGGTGATTGCTCGCCGAACAGAACGTCAAATCCAAATGCGGTTCACGCATCGGATGGAAGACGATATTTAACTTATCAAAGAAAGGTACTACTATGAAAAAAACTCTGATTGCCCTGTGCGTTACATTGGTAGCGTCATCTCAATTAACCATGGCTGAAGTGGGTCGTAGCGCGATTGTTAACGGCAATTACGCCACGGCGGGAGGCGCGGGTGCTACTGCCGTCGGTATGCATTCTCATGCCGATGCAAACCTCTCAAGCGCATACGGCGCACATGCCAAGGCAAGCGGCGTAAGCTCTCAGGCGTTCGGCAGCGAAGCATGGGCTAAGGGCTACTCCACGACGGCTGTGGGCAAAGGTACACTGGCGGAAGGCTCAGCATCTACCGCTGTGGGCGCACACGCCACGACGAAAGGCAACAGCTCGTCCGCACTGGGTCTGCACGCAAACGCAATCGGTGGTCAATCTACCGCCATCGGTCAGTCATCCGTTGCCCGTGGTGACCAATCAACGGCAGTTGGCAGCGGGGCGACGACAGAAGCCCGATTCAGCACCGCCGTCGGTACTAACGCCAAGACTAAACATTATGGTGGTGTCGCACTTGGTTTCGGCTCAACGACCAGTGATTTCAACGGCGTATCCTCTGCCACCGTCAACGGCATGACTTATGGTAAGTTCGCAGGCAACCGTCCATCGTCCGTGGTATCAATCGGCTCTGAAGGCTTCGAACGCCAGTTGCAGAACGTTGCTGCTGGCAATGTAACCGAAACGTCCACCGACGCAGTGAATGGCTCTCAGTTGCACGCCGTCGCGTCTCAAGTAAGCACCAATTCGAAGGTGAATGACGCGCAGGACGCACGCATTGCGGCACATGGCAAAATGTTGAATTCCCATCAAGAACAACTCGTCAATGTTCGTCAGACATTGCGGCAACAAGCCTTTTGGCAAGATGTGCAGGATGATGCCATTCAGGAGCTGCGGCAAGGCACATACGATTTGTATGGGCAAATCTTGGATACCCAGAAATGGGCGAGTGGTTACTTCAACGTACTCCGCGATACCATTGATAAAGACCGACGCAATAGCAATGCTGGTGTGGCTGGCGCAATCGCAATCGGCACCATGATGCAGCCCTACGAAGCAGGTCAGAGCGCGATCACCGTCGGCGCAGGTACGTTCAAGAACGAAGCTGCGGTTGCCATTGGCGCGTCCCATATTACCGAAAACGGTAAGTGGGGTTTCAAAGGCGGTGTGTCTGCCGATACCCGCAAAAATATCGGCGTGGGTCTGAGTGCCGCATACTTCTTCGGCGCAAAACCGAAAGCCGTTGCCGCTCCTCAGCAGGTGATTGTCAAAGAAACCGTCGTTGTGCGTGAACCCGTGGTTGTTACTGACAAGAAAATCCGTCAGTAATTTAATACTCTACTAAATGAAGCACTTAGCCGTAAAACACAGCTAAGTGCTTTTTAATTTCTTGACAATACTTATAAGCGTTGATATTATTCACTCACCAACTAACAACAAACGAAGGAATTGAAAATGACTAAACATACCGACGAAGAACTGCGCGAGATGCTGCTTAAAGCAAATATTGAGTTATCGTGCTTGACCGAGAAAATGTTGAGCATGAAAGCACCAGCTACTTTGATTCACAATATTCTGAGTACGGCATCAATAAACGATGTTGAAGAGGATGTGATCAACAAACAAGACCGCTATAAACGCGTCCGTGCTGTGTTGAATTGTCTGTATGATAATGACGTTGATTTGCCGTATAACAAAAGCCTTTATTACTTCAGCGAAGAAGAAGGTGTTTCGTGGGGTACGATTGAAGAATTAGTTGCCGACGATTCTACTTATAACAGGGAAATGCTCGTGTTTGACGTTGAAGAAATTGTGCCGAAACTGTTGAAACCACTGCTCAACGTGCATATCGAAGATCAAAACCCTGAAGGCATTCGCAAAATAGCAGAATCCATTGCGTATGTATTTGAATACATGATTGAAGATGCGGATGAAAGGTAGGCGATAATCCATGAGAATCTGTAAAGAACAGCCTGCTTATTGGGACGGCAAACATCTCCTCAGATGCAAGCATTCACTGAATCGCAAGTCAAAGATTCATTATTTGATGTATTGCAATCATCTCGGTTATACCAAGTCAGGCAAGGTTAAACTGCTTGTGTTTGGTGAACGTTACAACAATACCAAAGGTGGTCGTGTTCGCTATATTGATGATGAGTCACGTGTATGCGAAGCGAAAGATTTTAACGTAGCTAAAGAGTATTAAATTATGGACGACTATGAAAACTTTGAGGAAGAACTCAAAACCTCATTAATGAATCTCGCAGAAGATAATGTTAAATTATGCCGCGATTTACTGGCACTCAATGCAACCTCTGTAATCATTGCAGAAAACCTTCTTGGGTGTACCGAGGATAATATTGACGAGTTTGTCGACCGTTTCACAGTGAATAATGAACGTCTTCGGCTCGGTATTGGACAGTTGCAGAAACTTGACCTTGATGTGAATAGTAAAAACAAGTTGTATTACTTCAGCATGGAGAACGGACTCATTGAAACAACACCTATGAGATTAATGCTGATTAATAGCGTTTACGCTGGCGAAGATATTGTTACAGATATTGAACAGGTTATTCCCGAACTGCTATTGCTTTTGTTATATGATGTGGTTAAGAGTTTGGATTTAGCGGCAAGTAAGCGCATCAACGAAGCAATCACCCTTGTATTGGAATTACTTGATAAACAAAAGGAAAATTCAAAATGAAACGTAAAATCTGTTTTATGGAATATGACAACAACGCGCAGGCATATGTTGAAACTCGCACAACGCCCGTAGCAAATCACAAAGGTTTGCCTGAAATCGAAAAGACGGCGCGCCGTGAATGTGGTAAGTTGCAACGCGAAAACCCGCAGGCGAAATTAGCATTCATCATCTTTGACGAACATGGTAATGCTGTTGTGAAGAAGGAATACCGCAATGACTAAAATGCGTACCTGCAAAAATTGTGGTGTCGAATACCCGCTCGATAAAGAGCATTTCCCATCTCGAAGGAACGATGAGTATCGAACGGGTATTGAGTTTCTCTACCGATGCCGCACTTGCCAGCGCGCCTACAATATGGAAATGAAGCGCAGACAGCGTGTGCGTGATAAAGAGAAAGGTATTCACCGTGAATTCAAATAACCAATGCTCAATCCTTCTGTAATTGATAAACCATCGGTTTAGCAGTAAACTGATGGTTCTTTTTTTTGTAAAAGGATAATCAATATGAATACTTACAGAACACCAACGCTGACGGAATCTGAGCGTGCTTCGGCTCGTGATGTCGACGTGGCATGGATTCAGGCATGGTTGAACGTAAACTGCGGCACTAACCTTGAGGTCGACGGCGTATGGGGTACGTCTTCACGCGCCGAGTTCATCTCTGCTATGACCTGCCGTAACGCGAAAGCCATCACCGAAGAGGAGTTGAACTCATTGGTTCGCCGCCTCGGTGATGTGAGCGATAAGCGCATCAAGGCAATCGCCAAGGTTGAGAGCGCGGGTAGTGGTTGGTTTGAAAGCGGCCTGCCGAAAATCCTCTACGAACGCCATAAGTTCTGGAAACACGTTCGCAAAGCCGCCAATCGCGTAGTGGCTTGGTTCGCCAACCCGACGGCGGGCGACTACACCATGGATGCGAACCGCAACGGCATTAACGATAGCTGGGAGAAACTCTCGCTGGCAATTGGTAAAGAGCCGTTGGCGGCATTGATGAGCGTGTCCATCGGTAAGTTTCAAGTGATGGGTGAATACTATGCACAATGCGGCTACAACCATCCAATTGAGATGTTGCACGCGTGTAGTCGTAGCGAAATGGCACAGTATGAATTACTGGTGTCCTACATCCTGAACGTTGCCAAGATTCTGCCCGCCTACAACCAACTCTCAACCGACCCTGAAAAATGCCGTGCATTTGCTCGCGCGTATAACGGAGCTGGTTACGAGAAGAACCGCTATCACGTTAAATTGGCGGAGGCGATGAGATGATTAAAGCCGACGTTACCCCATTGGTAAAGCTCATTGTTGTATTGGCGGTAGCGGTTGTGCTATTCGCCTTTGAGCGATACCGCGTAGCAAGGCTTGTAGACGCTGCGTATACGAGCGGTGAGACCGATGCCTATGCGAAGGTATTGTCTGATACCAAAAAGCTCTCTGAGAGCCTCTCTGAGAGCTTGGGTGCGGAATTCGATAAGCACAACGCCTACATCATGCAATCTATTAACGAAGAAAGGATACAGCGAAATGAAGTCGCAAAACTGCTTAGTACCGGGGTGTATGTTAATGGTAATTGCCATGAGTATGCTGGTATCAGCCTGCTCAACGACAAAATCCGAAGCCGTTATATCCAACCTGACGCTTCCACCCCTGCCAAGTAATCTGGCCGCACCGTGTGCCCCATTGGAAGAAATCGCCGATTTAAGCGCAAAAGCCAATTATTTGTGGCAATTTGACACAATTACCAAGTATAATGAGTGTTCCGCGTCGAAAGACACACTCATTAATGTTTACAACACAATTAAGGATAAGTTACATGAAGACCGTAAATAAAGAAGCCTTCGTAGCCATGCTGATGGCAAATGCCAATGTGAGCAAAGCTGAGGCAACCACCCAGTATAACAATTTCGTCAAAACCTTGGACCAAGCCTTGCTGACTGGTAAGACCGTGCTGATTGGCGATATTTGCCGCATGAAAGCCACCATGCGCAAAGGCGGCAAAGGCATCAATCCGCAAACTGGCGATATTGTTGACCGCAAAGACTGCCCGCGTATTAAATGCACCGTTTCAAGCATGTTCGCGTCGAAAATCGAAAAAGCCGTCGCCGCTGGTGACAAATAAAATAAAGCCCTACGATTCGAAAACCGTAGGGCTTTAACCCACTCAAACAAAGGAAAATACCAGATTTAGGTGAATCTAATTGTAATCGTCTTTTTCATGTTCGTCAATACCGAACCATCTCCAAAGTTTCCGTCTAATACCATCGGTGATGGTATCTACCAAGTCTTTAATGAAATCGGGCAGCAGGGCGTTAAATGTCAGAAGCACGTCATCTGCGATGTAACCGATGACCCATCCAACCGTGGCGGACTTCATAACAGTACTGCCTACCATCCAAGTCTCGATCACAGCAGCGGTACTCAGTATCGACGTGATAAGTACCAAGATGTAAACTCGATACCCGACTTCTTTAATTGATACCCCTATCAATACGGCTATTGCCGCCGCTATCATACCAACTATTGTATTTAAGTTGAGTATTTCGTTCCACATTATTCCTTACCCCTGTAATCGGTGTAGCTCGCGATTACGTTTTCCCATGCGGCGACCCGCGACAATTATCAGGATGCCCCAAAGAGGGTAGGTAATCATGAACCCATTCAACGGCGGGTATCCTGCGAGGAACGCCCAGCCCATCAACAAAATCAAGAACCCTGATAATTGTAACATTAAATCACTAACCAATCTGCATTTAATACATTTGGTATTTAACAGCAGAGCAGTGTTTATGACAACTCCCGCGATATTAGCCGACAACCAGAACCACCAGTCATGCCTACTCACTTGGTAAAAGTTTGGCATCGCACCATCATTGACGTGTTTGTCATACAACATAACACATACCGTTGCGAACATGACAAGTATCGTGAATAGCTTTATTTCGGTTGCAAAATGCACAACCACCCATTGTTTTATGGTTTTCATTTATCCGTTCCTTAATGAAAAGCATCTAAGCCGAATGATAATATCACAGGTTAGATGCTTCATTCTAGTCTTCCTCGAATATCGCTGTTTCAACAATCCATCGGAACTTTTGCCAAGACTTCAAGTTGTCGCGCATCGTCTCCAACTCAAACCCGACTGCGGTAGGGAATGCCCGTCTGGTGATCCGATTGGAAATCTTTCGTATCTCGGCAGCACTGAGGACTCTGTTGTATAACACAAAGTCGTGTATAACTGAATCCCTGCTCGCGTAAGAGTCATAATTGAGTGTATGCCGAACACCCAGATATGCAGGAAACTCAGGTGGTAATTCGTACAGCCATTGGTCTCTTTCTTGGAGGTTGTACTCTGGCTTAGTATTCGATTGGGCGAACATCAAACGGCCCAAGCCATTTCTCAGATGACTAGACCCTACTCGGATAAACTTGGCGTTCGCAGGCGTTGTGAATATCACAGAGCATTCCTTCAAACCGCTCGAATTCAATGCATATGAGGTATGTTTAACCACGTCGCCGATAGGTCGCTTATTTGCATCGTAAATTTGATAGAACAGCACCCCGTTATCCTTCTGAGTATTTATTTCAGCGGAAAGCGAGTATTTCGTGTTAGGCGATACTCCGATAATATCTGATACGAGTTGATTTTCTCCGATGCCGAAAAAGTCATCGGTTCTACTGCGAGCGATTGTATTTGCACTCCGAATGCTGAATAAATTCTCAGCCCCAGACGGATTGTATGGGAATCTGAGAGGGGTTTCCTTATTAATAAGGCGCACACCGTCGAGGAATGCTTCCATGCGACCTTCGTTCAGGTCTAGTGTTACCGCAACGTCGTGAAAATCACCGTCAAATGGTTTGGATGGGAGCGCGTATCCATTCAAATATGCGGGCGAGTCTCCTCCAACCGAAACGCTTATTAAACCACGCTCGACAGCAAGAGCAAATCGCTGAGTCATTGGTTCTCTCACATCATCGCCAATCCGTCCTATTGTGAAGATTGGCGTGGTACTGTTGGCTGTGAGCTTCACTCGGGCTATTACTGTTAACGTGTTCGAGTTGAGCGCATCATCAAACGGAATCTCTATGTAATTGTTTAAACCAAGAGACGGTACTTTTGTACCTTCAATAGCCCCCGCTACAACATCGTCACTATGAACGACCAGCGGTTTTTTATTGGTCCCCTGAACAGGGATCTTCGATTCCTTCGACAGGTCGTAGTGATATACAGGGCCCAGCCCCAAATCGTCCAAACGCAATACAGCTTGTTTGGGAATTGGTTCTACTGTCGCATGAGTAAATTCAGTATTTTTTAACTCGTAAATCACACCCGCGTCGCCTTCAACCGTCGGGTCGAACACACGAAGGTTTGTTGTTTGACCTTCTTCGGGGGTTACTGAGCCACTGTTCCAAAACACATTTTTCGGAATCATTTGTTTTCGGTTTCGTGTTTGCCACGTTATCGTTGCTGGCTTGTTTCGGTCAATCCGTGTTGGGTAGAACATGTCGTTGATTCTGACAGTGTTGACTGGCGCAGGACGGGCTGCTCGACCAATAAGTTTGGGAGCTTCGCTTTGCGAATCATCAAGGGATGTTTGGCTACTAATCCCCTGCGATACCGTCTTGTACGTCAGGGTTGAGCCGACGGCGTAGTTGTTTCTGTCGACAGCATTGTTGACCGATACAATATAACCCACATCGCCAATAGCATGGAATTGAGGCAGCGTGTCGAGAATGCCGCGTTTGACATTAATTACACCAGACGGGCTGATTGCCTCAATACCCATGCACTCGTCGCCGATGATGATATACATATCCTCGCTTATTTCGCTCGGAGGGGAGTTGAAACCGTATGTGCCGAAAGAGCCAATCATCTCGTCAACATCATGCAGCAATCTGAAAGTGGGATTGAAGCTAACGTCATCTGCTACTTTTTGGAACTTACCGCCGCTGCCATTGGACGCGTACAAATCGTAATTCACTGTCGCCGCTGAAGGCTGTTCCGCCATCGCAAGCATGTATGTAGAGCCTCCGTCAACGAGTCGGATAACGCTGTTAAGATTCTCGGGAAGCACGGTTGTTTGCAGGTCGTGGTACGATGCCTCGATAGCGCGGAGATTTTGGATAGGCTTCACAGCGCGCGGTAGTTGTGGCAAAAACTCACTGTTGGCATTGTTATCGGTCGCCGTGTATGAGGATTTACTCAAACCGAATACGTCTTCCATCGCCTCAATTTCAATAACGCCGTCATCAAATTCGCCACGGACAATGGATGCCACCCGACATACCATCTTCTCAATACCCAACGCCTTCCATTTCAAAACGAAAACGTCCCCGTTCTGCAACAAATAATTCAATCGGTTGATTTTTATCGACATTTTGGCGATAGAGCTACTGGTTAACTTCAACTCGCGCTCGGCAATCAACTCGGCGACGTGTTTGGTATGCACGCCTTTAAATGTTTGGGATGAGGAAATGATGCCGCGCTGAATTTCAATCGCGGCTAGGTTCTGCTTAACGAGGACGACATCAGATTCATTGCGGTCTTTATACGTCAGCACGATTTCGTTAGCCCCATCACCCCACGCAGACCGCTCGAAGCGGCCAATCTCGACGATTGAGTTTTCATCCAGTACAGGAAGTTCATCAACGTTGTAGTCGTTTCGAATCAGGATGAGTTCGAACTTACCAGTAATCACATTGACACGGATCACACCGTCAATCGTATCGAGAATTTCGGCGTTGAAATCTTCGATTGTTTTCGCGCTGTCCCAAAGTATAGACATACCGAAACCTTCAGCATACAGCTTATCGGCAGCTTTTCTAAAACTAGCGTCGTCCAAATCAGACGGGTGGTAACCCATGCCCCAATCATCATTGGTAAGTGTTTTGTAAATGATATGTGCGGGGTTCATGTCAAAAACCTTGTGAGAGGTGGTTTGCTCGCCCTCTTTAATCTCAATGACCCCTCCGTCAATGGAGGCTTTCTCGCCATACCATAAGCCATGCGTCCATCCACTCTGGATAGCTTGTACGCGAATCCATACAGGCTTGAAGTATGGGGTGTTTCCCCAGTAGAACGGGTTCGAGAATTTTCGTAATTCTTGCGGTGATGCGGAACGAACCTTCTGCCCGAAAAATGCGTGCAATGGAAATCTGCTGCTATGCGCCCCGTTGGGGACGGCACGACCGTGTTCGTTGACTGTCGCAGGGGTATCAACGAAAATAACCTTGGTTATACCCGTGGCAATAGCTTTGTTAGTACCATACAAGTGGCGATATGTATTCAACGGGTCTTTATTATTTTCAGGCCGATTCCAATTTGATTCGAAACCATTGCGACCTTTAAACTCATGTCCCTGTCTGTTACCAGATGTGATTTCTTGCAAATAGGCACTAAGCATATCGTCTGTTATTTCACCAGTTTCTTTTCCAGCGATTATTTTCAGTACCTTCACTGCCACATTGCTTGTGTCACTTTCAATGGTTTGCCATTTATAGCCATTGTTCTCGCCATAAGCCCTCTTAGCCATGGATATAAGGATGCCTCGATACACCTCCTCACTAATTGTACTTTTGTCCCAATCAATAGCCGCGTTGTCATCTTCAGGAACGCTGCCTTGATTACCGAACACCAGCGTGAGTAAACCGCGTTGAGCGGATGTTTCCCCTCTGAAAGCCGCTACATAAGGGTTCACCTCCTGCGTCGGTCTTCCTGAATGGATGCTGACTGCGCCAGCGACACCACCTTCTTTGTCCTTACCCCCGAAGAGGTCTTTTTTATCAATCGTAATGGTGGCGTCGCTCTCTTGACCAGACCACGCCGATTTTTCCCCAAAAATAAGCTCTGTCACAAAATCAATGGGGGCGTGACATATCGACATCACCATGCCCAATGAAAATTTATAACCGAGAAATTGAGCACCTGCTTTACGTCCCATTATGCACCTTCTTTCGCTTCACGTTGTTTGGCGGCGGCGATGGCATTTTTCACATTGATGTCATCAATGCCTTCGAGCTTGGCGGCGTCAATACCGTTTTCTAAAAAATCCCACCAATCGACACCGTATTTGTCTGCCAAGTATTTAGCCCCCGTGTGGCACGTTTCGCACGCCAACACGTCGTCTATTTTAACAATAGTCATGATTTAATTTCCTCTATTCTGGGGTCGAAATAATCAATCACCTGCGGGTTCTTGATGAGCATTGTACCGAATACCACTGGAATGTTCGTACCCTCCTTAGCCGTCGGTATCTCGGGATTGTCTGGAGCAGGATTTTTGCCGCCCGAGCGTTTTGCGGAGTAATAACTGATAGCCACGGAGATAACCATCATCACCATGGCTGCAATGAATTGAAATGCCATTTAGAGTCCTTTAGTAAATGTTTGAATTTTGGAAAGGGTTTGCAATCGGAATGAATGGTTGCCCGCCGTAATTGATGATATTCTGGAACTTGTTCTTGCACGTTGTATGCGCATGATCGCATCCAGCATATGCCGTCACCAAAGTAGTCCCGCCTACGAGACCCAGCGGGGGAATGCTCAGTGTTAACGTCGAGCTGGTGGACTCGACAATATGCCGTCGTTCGGTAACCCCATTAACGGCGTTGGTGTATGAGATGTAGCCCCCAGCAAACCAATTATCGGGCTTGCCGCTTTTGAACGACACAACAGTATCCACCACAGCCCCTGCCGTTTCCGTGACTGCGAAGTCCTCTTTTCGCACAGTACAGTTTTTTCCGTACAAGGCATGAGAGCAACTGCGGCTGAATTTGCGGGTCACACCGATACGCATTAACGATGAGAAGATGCTCTCACCGATTAGGATAATTTCGTCATTTTCCCATGCTACATTGGTAATACGACCCTTCCATACTACCACAGTCATCAATTCGGGCGCAATAAACCCAAGCTCGGCGTGATACTGTCTGATTGTAACCGTTACGGGTTCGCTCGGCGGCGTGGCTTTAAATACATCGCCGAGCGAAGTATTACGCCCTGTTCGTATTTCTAGGCTCGCCTTTGTCGAATCGCCTACATCCTCAATCTCACCACGTTTAATGGGCACCGCCTTATAGACTTTACCCTCGAACTCGACATCCTCTACGTCGGTGGTGAACGTCCAAACCCCGCCTGTGAAAGCAATGTCATATAACTCGACGGGGCTACCGCTCTCCGCCGAGGTCTCGTACCGATGGTAATTCTCTGCCATTTTAAATTTCCTTTACTTGTTGTAGGTTTAATTTTATCTTCGCCACCGTTGAGCTTACATGCTCAATCTCTACGTCATCTGATGCGAGTCGCATTCTTTGCACAAAACTTGCCGAAGTGATGGAATCTTTTGGAATGGAAACCGCGATGTCTTCCAAAACATGTATCCTCGCAAACTCCCCGTATTTTTCAATACGTTCGATGGTGAAGAAATACGATTTACCACCCGCTCTAATTCGCAAAAACTTCCTATCGCCAAAGTTTCGCAGCATGGTGGTAATTTGATGGTCTTCCACAACGATTGCTTTTGGGACGGGAATTTGATTGTTGATTGTCGATTTAATATCAGATGCGACAACAAGATCTTTGGTTTCAGTCGAAACGTAGAACGATTTGAGTTGACCTTTTCTACGCTGGATGAATCTGCGCCACCAAGCTGTTTCTTCCCTGCTTTTCGACACAAACGTCAATTCGCGCGATACCATGCTGGGCACGCCTCGTCCGAACCATTCCTTCAGGCCATAACCGTAGTCGATTACAGTTATATCCGATTGGTGGTGTTCGACAATATCATCTGCCCAGTTGGGGCGTTTGGTCAAAACCTCGATGCCGTTCAGCTTCTCAATACCCGCTTCGGCATCCTTCAGCGCGCCAATGCTCTCGGATGGGTTGATGAAATCTGCCGACACCTCCATGAGGGACAGTGAAGACGAGTTGTTCGTCAATTCGGCTGTCGGGTCGAGGCGGGTATTGACGGTGGGATAACAGATTGCCGTTACAGTGAATGTCCTTGTCAGCAGGTCTTGCAGTATTACGTCGTTATCCTCGATGCGGGCGACGAGGGCAAGTTCGTAGTCAAATGGGTTATTCCACAGCACCAGAATCGAATCCTTTTGAATCGTATCAACGCCGCGCAAGTCATGGCATTTCAGACGATTGCTTCCTTTCAGGCAAGGCTCGCGAAGCCGCACGGATTGCCACCAGATAGGGCAGGAAATCGGTCTACCGTGCGTCGCATACATGACGTTCCTCATGGCAGCCAAAAGCGCACCGTGGGGCGTTGCTGTGTACGATACTGCGCGTCTCGGCTGGGTCATAAAACCACGCCGCTGTTCGGTCTTGTTATAACTGGTTATCACATTCGTTTTAAAGGAAAATTTTTCGCGCAAAGGTTCATCCCAGTTCGGTTCAATATTCCAAATCAGACCGCGCACCCCTTTTATTCTAATGGTGATGCTCTGACCGTTTTCAAAGCGCAAAATAGCGCGTCCGTCGATTTTCGTCGAACCATACGGCGACACATCTAACTGAATCTTCTTGGTTCGCAATGGGGGTAGTTTGATAGGCGGCACACCCATAGCAGAAGCTATCGAGATACCGTCCAAATCGACCAATTCAATTTTGACGAGCGTCTGTTCAATTAAATACGAATTGTATACGGGTAGTTCGGCGGTTTTGGTACTTGTGATAAAACCAAGATTCATAGTGGGATTTTCACCAGCACCAGATATGATGCGATGATGCCATAAATCCATGTCGGTATGCATCATAACTGCTTTCGCAGCCGTGTTGTTCACTGCTTGAGCCATATTACATCCTATTTAAATTTAAAAGCTATGCCTATGTTGGAACTCCACAGGTATCTAAATATACCGTCTCGGCTTTTGCTGACAACGGGGAAAACAATCCAATCACCAAGTATTGTCGCAGGCTCAATATCCTCAATCGCCATGGTACACATTTCGTTATTGTAAAATACTTCGGCATCCTTTTGGACATGACGCGCTTGAGCCGAACCGACCCTGTTGGGGGTTTCACTGCTTGGGTCAACCGAGAGCCTCAAGTGATGAGGGTTCATAACACTCCTGTGGTTGTATCGAGACGAACCGCGCATGATATTGAGGTGCTGTATATCAAACATCTCCACTGGCTCGTCGCGCAATGGGTTATTAATCGGGCAAGCAAGCCCGTAGTACATAACCCTGCTAGGTAGCGCGGCATCCCTATCCCAATATCTAAGCGGAATCCCATCGTATAAGGCGGTACGCGCTTTGTTGTATCTCATACTGCGCATGAGATTGTTTCTCTCACTGGCATAGCCCCTGATATATTCGGTATCCTCTCTTAAATTATTCCCGTTTGGTATAAATGTCGTGTATACGAACTCTCCGCCAATCTCACCATCATCCCCGTCGTAAGCATAATGTCTGCCGACAATCAGGTGGATGAATACGCCTTTTCTAACTTCGGCAGAAAAGGCAACGAAACTTTTTGTCGATGTAACATACAGATTCACAAAAGGGAATAGGTATTTACCACATCGAGACGTTGCTGGATATGTACGCAACATTAAAACGTCTGAATCATCGTGGAAAAATCGAGACGGGTTTCCATCACGAGAGATTGATACGGTCAGTTGGTCTTCCACGAATGACGCGTCGCCTATTCTTTTCCCGAAATTAAACCGTTTCCCGTCGCGATGTTTGACGGAGAAACCAGTGTAGTTTTCCTGCCACTTAGTCTGGGGTAGTGTCGCGAGGTCTATTGGATCTCTAAACATACCGCTTCCCAGCAGATGGTCTTTAATTGCCGTTAAAAAGTCATCCATGTTTTCGATTTGACCGCTATGTTTTGTATATGCCATAAATCACTCCATTAGCAAAGCGAACCATCCGTTGAGTTTGTTTTTCATTGACGGGAAGCATAGATAACGCTCATTCCCTATATTCAACTCTTTTTCAGCGGTGTTTTCCTTACCGCTCACAAAATAAGCACCATGCAGCCAGCCGACGGTTGAGCCAATATTATCAAACTCAGGGGTTACAAAAATTTCGATTGGGGACAGCAGATATTTACCATCAATGGTTCTATCATACGCTACGTCTCTATCGGAAGTATAAGCATACGGGAGTAAAAATCCGCCAAGATAGGGACGGCCCGGAATCCATGGTTTCAATTCTTCATATTCCATATTCATCATTGCAAGATTACCGTCAGGTGTATTGCAAAAGCACGAACTGCTGTTCCGTGATAAAGCTCCAAAACTCTTCCCTTGGCGGTAGCTATCAGGGTTGGCAATCGGGTCATGGAAACCGCCATAATTGTAATCAATAGTGCGTAAGTATTCTTCATCATCCTCGTCGACAGTGATGCGGGCGTAGCTACTGTTATGACCACCACCGAGGTACATTGGGTACGGATTCTCTAAATCCGTACCGAACTGTAACATGAAACCGCAATACATCGACATATAGTATTCGCGAACTTTAACCACGATAATGAATCTGCGACCGTTTGCAACGAACCAATAAGGCATCTGCTCATGTCTCAAAGGTATAGCGGTAAACGGGATGAGTAAATTTAGTTTGGCAAAATGTTTAGCAATCTCCTTATCAGCGTCATTGGGCGATGCGTACCATGCACATAAAGACGACACTTTATACAGTTCGTTGATGTACAGGGACATTGGAACGACAATAGTGTCCTCACCATCCAATCCATGACCGATAAACCGCACTCGATACGCCCATCCGTCCACGAGATCACGGTCAAAATGGTTCACCTCATCAAGAGTGGCAACCTTATCCCAAGCACCACTATCTCTAACAGCAGTCCATGCCTGCTTATCCCGAACCAAATCGGGATTTGTTGTCAAAAACTTTTCGAGCTTTGACAACAAATCCCTTGCATCGGAAGCCGTTCCTATTTCAACAGCCATTGATTTATATTCCTTCCATTAACCCCCGATTCGTTTAACAGCACGCTGTTCGCGCCCCATTGCTTTGATAAGGACTTTCCTACCGCCGCTGGAAGCCAGAGCCATGCTCATCGCTTCAACAGGGTCGAACGTGTTGATTACGGTCAACTGCTGCGTATCCGATGATGATTGGGAGTTTACGTTATCTCTGTGGCGAGGGTCATTTTTAGTGATGACCTCTTCACCTTTTTGCAAAATAGCAGGAACTTCGTTTGGCGCAAGCCCTGCAATACCTCCGCTATGATAACGTACAGCCCCTTGGAAAACAAGCGGATTCACGCGCTTACCGCCGCCTTTACCACCCCCAACAATACCACCTGTGTGGAACAGACTTGAGAACTGGGAGAAGCTGGATGCGCTCGGTATCTGAGTGGCCGCACCACCTGCGCCGCCGCCGAAGAACGATGCCATGGCTTTTTGGATAGCCAAGCTGATAAGCTGTTGGACAATCACTTTCGCCAGTTGTTGTAACGCCTGTGCCGCCCACTGAGCCATAGCCTGACCGAGATTGCCGAACGCTTCTCGGCTGGACATAGCCCCTGTCGCGATACCCGCCAAACCGCTGGCGAGGCTGTCGAACGCAGTCATTGCTCCGTTGGTGAGAACTCCATATGTAGTGTTCATCAATTCAACTTCACCTTTACTGCGTGTCGTCTCGGTACTAACCTCTTTGACCTTTGTTACCAGATTCGTGAGGTTTGAGTATGCGGCCGAATCACCGAACGCCGACATAACCTGTTGGGCGTGCGACACCAACTCTTGCATTTGAGGGTTGATGTTGTTCAGGTAGTTTTGGACAGCCTCTTCCATTTTGGTGATGGACTGCTGACCGCTTATGACAAGCTGCTCTTGCAAAGCCTCGAACTCGCGTTTCCGCTGAAGGAAATCGTCGAGACGCTTGGTCATCGAATCAACCGCAATATTGGCAGCCTGCCGACGTGGATTTGAATCGTAATCGCTTTGGCTGGAAGCAAGTTGCTCACGCTGGTTCAAAATAGCCACTTGCTGTTCAGGGGCTAATTTTCCGAAGGCGTCACTATTGATGATTTCATCAAGTTTTTTAATGGCATCGCTCATGCGCTCAACGTAACGCAGCGTGCTTTCAGCCATTTTGGTCTGAGCCTCATCAATGCTTATGACACCGCGAGAAACAGCACTACCAAGATACTCGGCACTGTTGGCGCGTTCGTTTTCAATAGAGTTGCGTTTCTTCTCAAGCGCGTCGAGGAAGGCATCTACTTGCTCACCGAGAGCCTTCTGAGCCTGCAATTCAGCGTATTTGGCTAATTGCGGTTCAAGCTGCTTAGACCACGCCAAGGCTTCCTTCCTGTCCACGTTCTTGCTTTGCGCATATTCGAGCGTGAGGACTTCAAGCATCTGTTTGACTTGGTTGTCAGACTCGGGTTTGATGATGTTCTTGAAGCCGTCAATAATCTCGTTCAGCGTAGAACCAGACAGGTCAACGGATAGCGTCGACGGGTCTCGATTGATTAAACCTTCGACACCGTTGACACCCATAACCTTGTACATCTCACGAACTGCTTCGCGGGCGTTCTCGGTTACCTTTTCAACCAACTGCTCGGCTTTGTCAAACGCAGAGTCGTCATCCTTCTGCTGTTTGGTTACGGCTTTGTCCTGTTTCCATTTAGCCTCTTGCGCTCGATAGAAATCAAGAACTTTGCTATCCGCAGCAGTGTTATGGCTAACCGAGCCAGTCGAACCCGTAATTGTTACGGAATTGCCGCCGCTGAGTCGAACGATGGTCGGCTTATAGTTCGGATTGCGTGCCATTTCATCCAAGTATGCACGCGACGACGCGCCTGTTTTGGAATCAATGCCATAACGACCCTGTTTGGTATCAGATACCCACTCCTTGCCATTGTGGATGGCTGTATGACCGTATTGATGACCTTTGATAGCACCCCAGCTAACCACATCGCCTTTTTGCGGGGTGTAGTTCGCCGAGTACGGAACTTGTTGCCAGCCTTTGCCATATTTCAGCAGGTTCTTGGCTGTAAGGTTGCCGTTGCCTTTGATATAAGGCGCAGCCTGTGAATCGACACTGGCAAGCGCACGCTTAACGTAGGTAGCGCATTGACCAGTGAAATCGGCAGCGGCTTTCTTGGTAGCCAAGTCAGCAGCAGCAGCAGCTCGTTTATCCACGGCGTAAGATGACGTTCCGTCTGAACCGCCCGAAGAATGATTCTCATACGGGTCGTTGGACGCATACTTGGATTTGACTTTCTGACGCTCGCCCAGATACCAGTCCGAGAGTGTGTTGTAGCCTTTCATCGGGTCATCTTTGAGACGACCTTCCCGATAGTCAATCAACTTCTGAATCATCTTCTCATAAGACAATTCTTTCTCAAGACGCTTTAACGCAGCCTCTTCCGCACGCTGGCGGGCTTGTTCGGCTTTCTCGCGGGCTTTATTGACTTGCTCGTCAAGGGCTTTGGCTTGTTCGGCTTTCTTGGCGGCATCGGCGGCAGTCTTGTCGGCAGCAGTTAATTGCGTCTTGCTAGAAATCTCGTTGTTGGTGTCGGCAACCTTTTTGCGCATCTCCTCAAGGCGTTTGTTGAGTTTGGATTCGACACCGTTCTCGCTGACCTCCAACGACACGTCCATTGCGATTTGCTCTGCATCTGGAAGAGCGGCTTCAATGCCCTTAATCTTCTTGACGACGTAATCAGCCAGACCGCCGAGGTAGAGGAACGTGGTTTTGAACGTAACGGTCAGCGCGTCTAGGAAGCGAGCGACGTAGCGAACCGCCCCACTCCAACCGCTTTCAAACTCCTTCGCGCTCTTGTTTGATTGCTTGGTTGTGTCTGTGAAGAAGCCGCCAATCAACTCGACTGCGCTTGCGACCAGTTCGGCAATGCCTTCGGTTACTGTGGCGATAGCTTCGGAAATAAGACCGAACGCTTCAGAAATAAGCCACAAGACATCCGATAACATTTGCATGCCAGATGTGGCGTTTTCCGCTTCTCCACCGAGTCGGTTAATACCTTGCACGATACCTTCGATCACCGCACCGATAACTTCAAATATGATGAATGACTTATACAGACCGAGGGCGATTTTGGCAGCAGAACCGAGGACTCCTACTAGGCGGGTAAGTGGGGCAACAAGCGCACCCAGCCGACTCCCTGCGACGGCAGTAGCTCCGAGACTCGTGCTAACGGAAGGGGTTACTTTCGCAATCAGACCCATCTTTACTGCGAAGTTGGTAATAGCTGCACCCGCCGACTTCAAACCGATACCGAACGTTCGCATTGTCGCGGCGAGGGATACGAACATCCGAGCAGCCCCGATAGCCAGCAATGCACCAAACGCAATCACCAGTTCGTTTGCGTGTTTAACCGCCCAGCGTAAGCCATCAATGGCTACGTTCAACGCAGCAGCAATGGTTTGCGCCCACTGTTTTGCGTCGTCTGAGCGGAAGAAATCGCGAACCTCGCGCAGCAGGGTGGTGAAGTTCTCCAACACACCCGCATCGGCAATGATACGCATCCAGTCCTTAAAGGCATTATTCAGGCGCGCCTGTTCTGCCACGAGAGATTTTTGCGTCTTCTCGATACTTGATCCGTAGGTTTGTTCAATCAGCGCAGCGACTTTAGGCAATACGTCGGCGGCAAGAACTTTACCGTCCTTCATCATGGTCATGAGTTCGGCATTGCTCACGCCAAGAGCCTTGGCGAACAGATTTGTCGCAGCAGGCAAGCGGTCTGCCAACTGACCTTTCAACTCCTCAGCCTGAACAGTTGTTTTCGACAGCATCTGTTCCAATGCTTTGTAAATACCAGATTGAGTTTCGGCATCCGCGCCCATCAACTGACCGAAGCCAGAGAACTGCTCGAAGATGTATTTGACCGTGTTGGAATCAAGTTTGGCTTCCTTACCAGCGACAAACAGCTTCGCGGAATCCTGAATAATTGTGCTGAGTTCAAGACCCATACGTTCGGCGGTATTGCGGAAATATTTCTCCAACTCGCCTGCGGTGGTATCCCAGTTGTCTGACAATACCTCGGCACGAATTTTCAGCGTAATGCCTTCCTGACCGTCTTTAACGACCTTATCGAGAGCCAAGTATAAGCCGCCGAGAGCGGCACTCAATGCCAATACCTTACCGCGTGCTTGTTGTAGGAATACCAAGATACCCTGCTTACCCTTCAACCAACGATCAAAGGCATCGGCAGAGGATGCTGTTGAACTGGACAGCTTTTTAATTTGAGCGTCCAGTGATTTCGACGCGGCTGCGCTGCGCGTTGCGTTCGCAGCAAGACGCTGTTCGGCTTTACTGAGCTTATCGACACTAACGCCAGCTTCACCAAGGATGCGTGCGGTCTGTTCGACGGCGACTTTATGGCGAGCAAAAGCTACACCAGATTGATTCAGTTGGGAAACCAGTTGGCGCAATTTGGCAATCTCTTGCGCAGTCGCGTTACCCGTACCAACTTTGGTATTCAACCTCACATATTCGGCGCGGGTGGTTTCGTATGCAGAGCGAAGCTTTGCCAATTCCGCCGACTGTTTACGATAAAGGTCGATGTTACCCGCAACGACTTTAAGCTTTTCCTGCGCCGCGCGAAGTCTGTCCATCGCATCGCTCAGGGCTTTTACGTCAGTAGCCGATTTACGCATCGCCGTGCCTGCGTTTCGCACGGATGTAGTAATGTCAGCCATCGCGTTTTTATGATTACGCGATGGGTTGAGACCGTCGTTGACCGCTTTTAGAGCAGACGGTTGATTTTGAGCGGCACGGGCTTCTGCGATTTGCTGCGCAATCGAAACGCGTTGAGCGTTTATCTGGTTGCGTTGGCTCTGAACATTACGTCGATGGGCCGCTTCGGCAGCGGCTTGCTGTTGCGTCAATTTCAAGGATTGCTGTTGCAACGCAATCTGCTCTTGCAGCTCTTTGCGTCGGTCGGCCACGCGCGAGGTTATCTCATTCTGGCGTTGCAGCGCGGCCTGCGCATTACGCATATCAATGATCGTTTGCAATGTACGTTGGTAGGTCTTCGTCAGTCCTTCCTGAGCACGTTGGATATTGTTCGTCGCCAAGCCGTGCGCTTCCGCCTCAAGACGCTGACGCTCGTAAGCATCGGCTTGCTTCTTGGCGGTCTCAGCCGCTTTAGCCTGCACGACTCCCAAACGAGCCAATTTGTCTGCTTGAGCTTTCGTCGGCACACCAAGAGAACCGATTTTGTCGGCAAGCTCATCATAGGCATCGCTTGCATCCTTAGCACGACCCGCGCTTGATGCCACGTTGTCGGCGAGCTTTGACAGTTTACCGAGCATTGTTTGTAGCTCGGTAAGTTTGGTTGCCGCCGAAGCCAGACCCTTCAGGCTGTTCTCATAAGCCTTGAAGTCGGCTTTGCCTTTCGCTGCCGACTTTGCCTGTTCATTCAAGTCGGCTTTGAGACCTTTAATGTTTTTGCGCACGTCATTAATGGCCTTGCCACTGTAATCCTGTGCGCGGATTTCTAATTCAACTGAGCGATTTTCAGCCATAATGTCCAGTTCCTATGTTATTCAGCATTTCCTGCAAGGCTTTGTTCAGGTCTTTCAACGCCTCCTGTTTGATGTCGGTGTTGCTCGCATCAAAAATCATTTTCGTCAGAGTCCCATATAACACAAAATCCTGACGACGGCGTTCGCGTATTATCTCAGCCTCGTTGCGCAACATTATAAGCGAATAAAGGCGAGCCTGCGAGTGTCCGTTTGCCAAACAGATACTCACATCTCGCCTTAGACTTAGCATAAAAGACTCGAATGGATGGTAAGGATCTACTCCTCCGAGTTCGCCTTCTCCGCCAGCATTTTCTGGATTGTTGGTTTGTCCAGTGCCGAGAGCAGTCTTTTTTTTAAATTGTCGGATTCGTTCATGGTCAGATCAATGATGGCGATAACAACGTCCATCTGCTTACCGATGCCCATGCGGGTGTCCCAGATTTCACCAGCGGTGAGTTCTTCATCGCCAACGATGTGTTTTTCACCCTTGTCGTTAATCGCCGACAGGAACGCAGCACGCGCCAAATCAGGGGCATATTTGATAATGCTGTTGGCAACATCCATCAGGTCGTCAGAGCCGTTGGCTTTTGCCATTACTTCGTCGAATGCTTCCATCAGACGAACGCCGTTTGACTGCCATTGGGCAGTCAAATCGGCAAAATTCAAACCACGAACTGTCACGCCGTGGACTTCCTTTGTCGGGGAGATCAAACCCGCGAGATTCATTTTCATTGTAATTACCTCATAAAAAAAAAACATGGCAAAGCGGACTATACCACTTCGCCATGTTTCATGCAATAAATGATTATTCTAAGGCATAGACGTAGTTTCCGCAGTCGAATAACTGATAGTAACCGTTCGCGCGCATGTTAGCCACTTCGCTCAAAGATTCATCAAAGCCATTACCGAGAAGTGATTTCAATTTATGCTTCTGACATTGGCTTCTTGAGTAACGAATAGCTCCGTTTTTCACATACCAATAATTCGATGAAGATGCGCCTGTTCGGGTGAATCCCAGCTTCTCGTATAAACCGCCATTGGAGAATCGACGATTGGCGTAGCTTACAATAGATCCCGCATGCGTTTTTCTAAAAGCGGTTAATAATTTGGAAGCCCCACCGACGACATGAAAGCCTGCTTTATTGCAAAACCGCATCAATTCCCAGTGGTATCGCTTCGTATATCTGGGCTTGGCGAACGTCATAATAGAAACGAGTTCTTCATTGTAATACAAGCCGAGACGTACGCTGGAAGGTACAGCACCTTGTAGATGGTTGTCTTTCAGGAAGCGGCAGGCCTCTTCCGACGAAACCTCGCGGATCGTTGTCTTTCGTGCGTATATTTTAATGTCGCTGATACCCAATTTGGCAGCAATCATAGATTCAACAAGATGTTTTTGCTCAGTTACTTCACTGTCCCAAAAATGAAGTAAAGTTATCCCTTGTGATTCACACATTTCGGTCTTATGAAGATGATAATTTCGGGTTTTACCAAATTCCGTCGTATGCCAATGCACACCGTTTACTTCAACAGCAACTCGTCTATTCGGTTCGTATAAATCAAGTTCCAGCCCGTCTAACTGAGTGCGATTGCTTTGTTCAAATTGAGGGAATGCTTCTTTCAATGACTGCTCGACGCGAGAAATTGCATTGCAAGTGCATTTTATACAGCCTTTCCCTTGAAGATGATTATTCGGGGTCTGCTGAAATCTTCCATGTTTGGGACATACTATATCCACTGGCCGCTGGCTCGATGCGTAGTCGACCTCGGAATAATCATACTTACCTTTATGGATCTTTTCCGCCTTCTGTATGAATGACGAACCTCTGACATCGGCTGGGATTTTCGTTGGGACGGAAACGCCTCTTCGCTTTTCGGCGCGGCGTTTAATGCCACATTGCTTGCACCCCTTTCCAGCTAAGAGCATACCTGCCTGCTTCTCAAACACGCCATGCTCAGGACATATCAGTTTTACGGGTACTTTATATCCTCCGTATTCAACCAGTGAATAATCATACGCTTCACCGAAAAGAACCTTTAGGCGGTTAATAAATTCATCCTTAGATAATTGCAAAGCTTTCCCCGTTGAAGCATATCCGCATTTCGGGCAACCCACGCCTTTCATAAAATGATTGGCTCGTATGGAAAACACACCATGCTTTCTGCATTCGACTTCCACTGACTCGCTAGTGGAATGATAGACCGATTGTGTCAGATCATATTTTTCGCCGTGGGCATCTCGCGCCCGTCGGATGAATTCTTCTTGGTTGATTTTTGCCGCCATAAAACAAAACTCCCTAAATCATGTGATTCAGGGAGTTTACTACATCACTCGCTACCTTTCAAATGGTTTAGAGCAGAGATGTTGGTTGACCGTTAATGTACAACATTGACGCACCTTCGGATTCCAAGGCAGTGATGTTGAACGCCATTTGAGACCATTCTTCGCCACCTTTTAATGCGAAATCGCCGTTAGGGGAAAGACGGACTTTCGGCATCCAGTACTGACGGTTTTCGCCCTTGGCGTTACAGCCTCGGAACAGGAACTCCCCAACGATGGATTGACCTTTAGAGATGATGACATCTCGAGCAGCCTTTTTCAGGTCGTAGGTCACAACAACCCAAGAACCTTCTGCTTTGATTTTGCTGGTGCTGTTGGTGTCACCAATCATCAGGAAGCCCGTTTCAGGGGTGTATTCGAAGTCAACACCTTCAACCAAGGTTGCTGTCGCAGGAGTACCCGCTTTAGCTTTGGCTTCGTCGGCAAAAACATCAATCTTGGTGATTGTGGCAGAGAATACGCCGTTCGGGTTTTCTTTACTCGTACCCAAACGGTAGCCCAAAGACGGATACACCTTCAGGACATCTTTTTTGGCAGTGGCAGCGACCTGTGTTTGGTTGCTCACTTCGCCTGCAAAGAACATCGCCAAGTTTTCGGTGTTGATGTTGTCAACTGTGAAGCTACCCGTTAGCTTGGAAGAAATGATGATTTCTTCGTCGGTGGTGTTAAAACCACACTCGGAAGATTTGTGTTCCAAGGTTTCATTTTCCTGAGTCAGATTCAACTCTTTGGACGAACCGAGGTAGCGGAAACCCTTGGCGTCAGCTTGGCGTTCTACGCCGTTGACAATAGGGAATTGGTTAAATTCAATCCGACCATTCGCCAATACCAAGGCTTTGGTCGCGCCGCGTGTAATAGCCATGTTGCTATCCTTTCTTTGTCAATTAATCAAGTTCAGCATACGGATTCGCATTGTCATACGCGACGCTGAAGGAGAAGTAAATATAGAAGTACGATTTCGATTGTACCTCATCAGGCGGGTTATGGCAAACAGGTGAATCATATTTGAAGTTGCTTACCAAGCCACCGAGATTGTACCACTCTTTATACTTAGCTCCACCAATTCGCCCGCCGTCGATTGCATGAATCTTGTTAAACGCCTGCTCGATTTTCGCAATTTGCTCGTAAGCCACGTCGATGGGATGCTCAACGTTCTGAACGTCAACGTAACCCGACAGCAGGAAATCCACGCGGTCATTGCGAACCGTCTTGCCTTCGTCCGCGCCAGTACTGCTAGTACCCGCTCGAATCGTCTCGTTGATGACGATGCAAGGTAGCGTTACGTCTGCGCCGATTACCTGACGACCACGATACACACGGACACCTGTTTCCTGCTCAAGCAAGGCACATAATTTTTTGAGCGCAGTTAAACGGATATGTTCTTTCATTATTTTTCCAATCTATTGAATTGTCGTAAAAACTCGACCTCAAGATACTTGGCGATCCTATCCTGATTGCGTTTAGCAGTATCCCACATCACTTGATCCACCGATGGGGCGTAGAGTAACCATGCCCGCATTGACCGAATGTATCGACCACCTCCGTGTGTGATGCCGCTTGGCGGCGTAGACCCACCACCCTTGGTACGAGTGAGAACGCCGATATTACCAGATTTGTTGAATTTGTGAACGAATGCGTGCTTCATGAGCTTTGTCGAAGTGGGTTTGACCTTTACACGCACCCCTTTTGTCGTTTTAGACGGCAGGGTATTCGGGTTCGGACGAAAGCGGTTCAGCATTGTCGGTTGGTCACGCGCATAAATCGAAGCGACGAGCGAACCTTTCGTTGCGTATTTAGCCACACCTGTTTTATCAGCACTATTCAGATACGACGCTTTCCAGTTAATTTGCTTGCGCATATCCTGACGCACGCGGGATAGGGCCTCACGCTTGACTGTCTGATTGATAGCCAAACGCGCAGCGTCTGCGGTTCGTTCTGGGAAAGCCTTAAACATCTTCTCCAGTGATACCAGATTTTCCAAGTCAATCGTAATCATGATTCACCCGATGCTGTAAATGGGTAGCCTGCCACTTCTCAATGTAAATACCATCGTCGTCCAAACGCGTATTCAGCACATATTCTTTGCTGTCGTACACAATCCTATCGCCGACGCTGAATCCGAGCGCACGAGCTTCGCGGATCGTGCATAGCACAAGAACACCCCCATCCGACAGCTCGGCGAAGCCCTGATAGTCAATATCGCCCGTCAGGTTTATTTTGGTATGCACTCGCAAACGGCAATCAGACACACGCCCGCTTACCGCCGATATATGCTTAGATGGAACGCCCATCTCATGATGCAAATCGGCGCGGGCTTTACGTTTTATGTCGAGGAAACTCATATCCATTACTCCACGACGTATGCTTGATACCAAATACCTTGCACATCAGGGGCGTAGTTTGCGGTGAACTGGAAGCCAGTCTCTGTAATGTTTGCCAAATATGTGAAGCGTGGGGATGTTGTACTAAAGTCCAGCGTAACGCTAACAAAGGGTTTTTTTGAGAATGTTTTAGAAAAGTTGATTTGCTTAAACGTATTGTTCTCAAGCTCACCCAACTCACTTCTCGGAATATATTTAGCCTCATACTCCTTAAACGGTTTAGCCCCCGATCCACCAGATTGCTGGGCCGCTTCGAGAGCGGCAATTCGTCGCTTGAGTTCCGCATCGTCATATGGTGTAGGTGGTGTACCGACTAATTTGACAATCTGTTCCTTGAAGTTCAATTCGACGGTTTTGTCGCGAGATGTGTTACCAGCTTCACCGATTTTGAAAATAAGCTTACTGCCATCTGCGCTGGGAGTTACAGATTTCAAATGCAAATCAGGAACTGGCGATGGGATTAATGGTCTCAGGTCAACTGTTTTTGTTTCAGAGCCAATTGTGGCACTAAGTACACCATTGTTCAGTGTGAAGTTACCAAACGCATTTTGAGATGGCGATGTTGACTGCCCACTCGTGTCATTCTCCCAGTGACCTCGAACTGTTTCGTAAATATCAATGTAGCTCATTTTCAAATTCCATAAAAAAAATAGGTTTCGCGTTAATTCTAACACGAAACCTATTCGTTAAGAAGATGTTACAGCTCGCCGTCTTCTTCAGGTTTAGCTTCAGATTCACCTTCAGATTCACCTTCAGATTCACCTTCAGATTCACCTTCAGACTTAGCTGTTGAGCGACCGCGACCACGTTTCTTAGGTTCTACGGGTTGTTCAGGTTCAGCAGGAGGTGTGTCTTCCTGAACAGCCACTTCGACTTCTTCAATCAGTTTGGGAGTTGGTAAACCGAAATCCGTACAAACTTCAACCTGAGCGTCAAAATCCGCTTGTGGCAGTTGAACGACTTGACCACCGAAGTACAGAACGCCATTGCTGGCAACGAAAGAAACATTGGTTTTGAATTTAACCATTTTGATAGGTTCGGGCATTTTAACAGTCCTTATTTAGTTACATCTGCGATGCGGAATACGCTGTTTGGAGTCAGCGCAATCGGCAATGGGGCGGATTGGGTTAACAGATAGGTTGTTGACGGTTCGTCAACGCGGAATTCTTTGTGGTGCATTTCAGTCGCAACCCAACCAGCGTCTACGTCTTTGATTGCGCCAAATGCCATCGCACCAGAGAATTCTTTGCTGTCGAAGCCAATAACCTCGCCATCGGCAATGTAACGTTTCAGCAGACCGTCTGCGCCAAGGTAGCTGCGGCTGTCAACGTAAACTTCGATAACAGCACCATTCAGGGATGTGAATCGAGCAACCATGGCAACACCGCGCACTTCACCCACATGGAGCAGGTTCATTGTCAGGTCTGAGCCACGGACGTTCTTATCGAGCAGATGCGAACGTTCTTTGGCTGAGAAGTATGCGTAGAAGGCAGCCCATGCACCGCGACCCATGATGATGGTGTCCACTTCGGAAGTGTGTGATTTCTCATACACCAAGTCGGACATTTTTGCCAAGATAGTCAGCGGATTAACGCCAGCGGCTGTCCAATTTTGCGCACCTAAGTTGCTCATTGTCAGAGCAGGGTCACGGAAATAGCTTACCGTTGTGGTTGGGTAATCATCACCGCTAATGGTCAACTCACCGCGAGAGAAGGCATGGAATGCCATCAATTCGTACAAGTTGGTCATTTTGGTACGGTGCATCTGGATCTGCTTAGCACGGATTGCCATGGCGCGTTGAGCTGGAGTCATGCTACCGAACAGTTGCTCACCTGCGATGCGATGTTGCAGGTGCTCGTCCCAAGCATCAATGCTGTCTTTCTCTTTGGCATATGCTGGGCGGAACGATTTAACATCGAAGTTTTTGGTCTGGTTGACCTTGCTCACCACGTTAGGGGCAACAAATTTGGCAACACCGCGCAAATCTTCGAACACGTCGTCGAAAATAATCACGTCGGATTTGGACAGGAAGTTATTGCTGAACAGGGCGCGATAGAAGGATTTCGGAGCTTCCATCTTGCGAATCAAGCCACCCTGAATCAGAGTTTCCGTCAAAGTTTGTGCGTTTGGCATAATTAACCTTTCTTATGTTAGGCACGTTGAACTGGGTCGGTTTCGGCATTTTCGAAGAAAATGACAGGAGAACCGAACAAGCGCAGTTTTTCGAGTCGTTGTGCAACGGTGTAGGTGTTGTTGTACTCAGTAACATTAACAACGAGAGCGTTAATGTTGAAAGTACCGTTAGTATATACGCTCACAGGTTTATTTGCTTCAGCGGCAAAGGCTGTCACACAAAGCTGTTTGCCTGCTGACAACGCAGCAAAATCACCAGTCGCAGTGACAGGTTCAACAGTACCATCGGTGTTCAGTTTACACAGTTGATACTGCTGAACCGCAGCTTTGGCTTTTGCCGACACGGTTGCTGGCAACGGAGTTTGTTTGGCAAACAGAGGGATGTGCAAACCACCTACTGCTGAGATGTTTTCACTTTTCGCAAACATTTTAATTCCTTTATCAATTTTGTTTCAAGAAATTGGCAACAATGTCAATGTCGGCTGCCAATTTATTTGCTTCGGATACATCACCAGCGTCAGCACCAACATTAGGCTGTTCGATTTTACCCATTGCGTCCGCCAGCAAATTGACTGAGGCCGCAGGTTTTTCGGCAACGGTAGCCGCAACAGGCTCTTTGGCGTCTTGTGCAGCGGCATTCAAAGTTTGAATCGCTTCTTCAACACTCATGTTGGTGTTGAAGGCCAAGTGATGCGCCAGTTTGCTGTTAGACGCTGCTGCTTCCGCTGTAATGATACTCTGAATGCGATTGCGTTCAGAACTTGCGTCGGCTTGGGCTTGAGCAGCGGGGGTATTCGGCGTTTGAGCCTGCGGTTCAGTTTTGGTTTCAGTTTCCGCCTGAACTGTATTTACTTTAGACATACGTCCCTCCGTGATTAACTTTACAGCCTCCTCGACGCTCATTACCTCGTCAATGAGACCCATACTTTTTGCTTCTTGAGCAGTATAACATGCTGCTTGAGTCTTTACTACATCATCGACAGCAAGCGAGCGATTCGTAGCCACCAATGATACAAATTCGGTGTATGTTGCGTCAATTCTTTTTTGCATATCAGCCTTAACCGAGTCGGTCAAATCCTCATACGAATTGCCGTCAACTTTATGCTCACCAGCTTTGATAAATGTTACGGAGATACCTTCATTCTCCAGCATTTTCTTGTAGCTTGCGTGCATCGCTACAACCCCAATCGAACCAACACCACTGCTCGGCGTTGCTTTGATAGACGTACAAGCAGAGGCAATCGCACATGCCGCCGAATAGCAACTGCTGTCAACGATGGCGTGGATTTCCTTCTGAGCGCGGGCCGTTTTAATATAATCCACTGTTTCGAAACAGCCCGCAACTTCACCGCCGCCAGAATTAATATCCAGTATGATCGTATTAACTGAATCATCCATTAACGCTGTTGCGATTGCGTTCTTAATGTAATTGTAACCCGTGATAAAACCATAAGTTGCGTTAAATCGGTTAACTAACGCACCAAAGACAGGAATCACCGCCGTCGCACCAATCATTCCGTACATCGCACCGTTACTTACTGACGCAGTACCGAGTGTTCGTGCCATGGTTTGCTTAACCATGTCAACACGACCTTCTTCCGTATGCAATACTGGGTTATTCATGTTAATGTTCAGGTCGGTTAAAAACTTGCCAGCAGCCTCCTGCTGCACAGCAAGATATAAAGTTTGCTGTGATGCAAGAGCTGCTACAATAGGATGTAAATTATTCATTTTCCATATCCTTCGCTTCGTTATCGGAAGTATCTTCTTTTTTACCTTTAGGATCATCATCTTCGTTAGATTTTGATGATTTTTTATTAACAACGGCTTTTTCAGCCCCATCGTCAATGACAATACCCAAGCGTTCAATTTCGTCCTGTTCGCGCTTGCGCTGCGCCAACAATTCACGCCAATCATAACCCATGCGGGCGGCTTCAATTTCGAGAGTAGACAAACCGTACTTGGTTTTGAGAATCGCTGCCTGAGTTTCCTTCATCTCGTCAATTTGCCCGCGTGCCGCGCCAATCCATGAACACTGAGCTAAAGCGTCGAATATTTCAGGATTCTCATAAATCCACGAAGAAGTTTTGCCTTTTGGTAAAGGAACTGAGCCATTGTTGATTTGCTCTTCAAGCCAAAGTCGGTAAATCTCTGTTGCGAATTTATCTGCGACAGCCTTTTTGCGCGACTGCATAAACTTGAACGTTTCGTTCATACTCGCGCGTGCGCTGGAATAGTTCGTCTTGGTGTAGTCGCGCGAGAACTGCTCGTAACTGACACCGAGGCCAGCTGCGATATGCCGCAACAAGGACTGTTCGTATTCCGAACCTGTGCCACTGGGCTGTCCAAGTTGTTGCAAATTCAATTTGGTGTTCGGATGCAATACGGGAATACGCGCCCCATCCAACTGAATATCGCGCGTAGCTGCGTGCTGCAAAATAGAACCGAGCATTGATTTGGCAGCCATATCAAAGCTAACCCCGTTCGGATTACCACCCATCATCTCGGTGATCATTTGTGGAGGCAAGTCGCTCTCAATGCTTGCCGCATAAGTAGCTTGCAAGACCGCCTGTTGCAACTCGACATCTTGGAAGCGGCGCGTCATCCGCATTTGCTTCAAGACACTCACCATCTCGCTCACACCCCGTATCTGCTCAGGAAGCAGTTGGTCGATGATGTGGATCATTTGCTTGCGCCCCCACTTGGTTTCGGCAGGAATACGCTTCCACTTAAACAATTTCTCGGTTTGAGTGTAATCGTATGGATGCGCTTCCATGACATGATACGCAACAGGCCTTCCATAAGAGTCTCGCTCAATACCCGCTTTGATTTTCTCATCATCCATCGAACCGTTCGGATTAGAAAGACGTTTCGGGTTAATCATCTGAATCGCTGTCGCGTATGGTCTTTTTCGGTCAATAATCCATTCAGCGGCGGCAAGAACTTCGCCATGGATCAAAAACACACCAACTGCTTGACGCACCATGGCAGTGAAATCTTTAATACCCGCTGCATCCAGCCAGTGTTTAGAACTAGATGCTGTATTGTTAAATTTTGACTCGACAATGCGCTGGAACTCATACAGCCATTCAGTGTCCTCAATACCAAGAACATCAATGTTTGGTTGCGAGTTCAGCTTAAATTGCGAGCCAACAATATTATCTTTATGTATCGCAACTACACCGCTCGCGTAGCCGTCGTTCAGAACAACATCGCGAGCGCGGTCATCAATGATGTCCTTTTCAAAACGCAACATTGCGTCCATAGGCAGCGGCGAAGCTTCCCATGTAGCCATTTCGCGGCTGGTACGGTTAGCCCCGTCGAGACCGCCCGTACCACTGCGGTTTGTATATCCGTCAATACCTGACATATTAGCTCCTAGAAATAAACCCGCAATGGTCGATAATCCTGACCACCGAATGCACCATCAAGCAGACCGCACGCGCGCAATTCCATTTCCATTCGGCGGATTAAGTCTGCCAGCACAGACAAATTGGCCTTTTGGTACTCGATACGCTCGCCATTCTGGTCGATAACGACTGTTACATTTTGACCAGATGCAATGCGGAAATAGGCATCTTTCGCGTCTTTTAATTGGTCGGGTGTGTAAGATGTGCAACTCATGCTAAGTTTCCTGTAATCTATTAATCTCATCCCAACTCATTTCGGAATAAACCTGCTGGGTTTCATGAATGACAACATTATCTCCTGTTTCGTCATTCGCATCAACTGGACTGTATACCAGCGGATTACCATCCCAGTCTCCGTATAGGGGTGGCGGGCTAACCCAGTTTACACGGTCAATCATGAGCAACTTAGAGATACAAACCCCTATGCAATAGTACAGCAAGTCCCATGCCTCGTTGTTTTGATGCGGGATTTTTTCCCATCGGGTTGCCGTGCGTATCTCAGCGCACAACTCTTGATAAAACTCGATACCCAACCAGTCGGGGAATGTAATCAGACCATGCCCGACTTCGGTCGAGTCCAGCCTATTCGATAGGGCGTCTTTCAGCAGATTCGAGTTGAGCATCAATACGGGTACGTCACCCCGCGCCGCGCTCAAGGCATCCTTCTTGGTTGCATCTGGATAGGTTACAAACGCCCTCGGCGCATTCGGCGTAACCACACCTTTCACCAAGTGGAAACGCGCGGCTTTGCGTTTGTTTTTCAAACTGCGATAAAAGTCATACGCCATAGACGTAACGCTTTCACCTTTTTCACGAGCGTAGCCACCACTGTCGCAAACAGTCATGGTTATACCCATTGTTCGACCACTGCCGTCGGCGAGTGGATAGAGTCTATCCATCACCTCGGTTTCAAGCAATGACCAGTCTTCCAAAAAGGTTGCTGGGCGCACAAAGTAATTATCCCCATCCTCATCAACACGCGCCGATTTACGAATATCAAATCGGTCAATAATTGTTATGTCGAACGGCGCACCCGCGGAAATACCATGTACTTGTACAACGAAACGGTTCTTCTGCACGTCAACACAGGCAATCAGATTTCGAACCCCGACAGGGACAACACGTTCGCCAATATCAATCGCGCGGTCTTTCAGATGCTCAGGGAGACGTTGTGCCACTTGTGATTTAGGGATGTACGGTTCAGCCAAGTCGGTGTTGTAAAATTTTTGCAAAGCTTCCTCAGAACCAGTGGTTTTAAACTCTTCCTCAGCAGCCAGATACATTGTAACCAGTTGACCCCAGTTGACGAACGCGGCAGCTACACCACGCAACCAGAAAGACGCGATTCTCGTTTTGCGTGGGCTACCGACCAGTTCACCCTGTCGGTTGAAATACATCCCGTCCTGAACCCACATACCTGTCTGTTGCATGGCGTGTCGCTGGGACTGCTCAATTCGCCCAAAACATTTCGGACATTGCAGATAGGTTGACGCTGCGATGTCAATCATGTTGGTCGCTTTCTCGTTCCATTTAAGCATCGAGAACGTGCCTTCGAAGCGTTCGTTGCAATGCGGGCAAGCCCAATACCATCTGCGTCTATCACCTCGGTTGTATAACGCAAAAATCCCCTTTGTCGGAGGGGCTTCATGCGAACCAGCCACTTCAACCCAGTTAGGGTCTTCAACTGGTCTGCTGGGGCTACTCTCAGCCAAGCACATGCGGTACGAGCCGAATGTTGTTGTACGCTTGGCAGCCAAGTCATAAGGCGAGCCATCACCACCAATATCGTCATCCATTCGGTCATAGTCGGTAAGCATAACCCGTGGTATTGGGCGACCCGCCAGTTCCGATACACTCGGATGTGCCAGTGATAGGAATACGCCATTCTGGAAATGTTTGTCGCTGATATTGTCGGCATCGCGGTCTCCGTTCAACAGTTCCCCGCACTCCTTCGTATCGCGAAGGAGTTTATCCACGCGGCGTTTGGAAAAGTCCCGACTCATGGCGGACGTGGGATTAATAATCAGCATATCCATCGGGTCGCCATGGATTGAGAATCCAGTCCAGTTAACAATCAAAGCATCCGTCTTACCACACTGCGCAGGCGCAGCCATAATTACACCGTCGTGGATTGGACTACTCAGCATATCCATTGGCTCAATCATGTATGGTGTTGTTGAGTTTTTCCAATAACCAACGTATGAACCGCGATTATTGACATAGCGGTATTTCTCAGCCCACTGGGACACAGTGAGGCGTTCGGGTGGTTGTAAAATTGATGACAATTCAACGAACATATCGGACAGACTTCCGTACTGCCCGATATGTTTAAAGCTCATCAAGTTCGTGTTCGTCGATGACATCTATTTGCTCTCCTGTTAAATCTTCATAGCGGCTGACACGCTCTTTCTGCGCACGCTCGCCGAACTTATCAACCACCGCTTTAGCAACACCCTCCATCACTTCGTCGAGCAACTCAACAACGAGTGTCCTCTGCTCAGGTGTGAGGGTGGTCAAACGGTCAATGGTGTCAGGTATCAACTTCACACCCATCGCGAACGTCTTGTTCAGTTCGGACACAGCGTCAATCACGTCTGCTGTATGCCAGTATTCACCAGCCTCGACGAGATAACTAAGACGTGCCTTCTTCGCCGCCCAAAAGTCCTTCTTTAAGGCTATCGGGAAATGACCCTTATGGAATACTTCCTCCCACTCCTCATCCGTCCAAACGGGCGGAACGCATACGCTCGCAATGTCTCGGATAGCATAAATATCAGCACCGTTACGCATACCAGACGGTTGAATCTTCGCCTTTCGCACAAGGTTGCCGAGTTCTGTGTTATGGACGTGAAAAATCAGGGCGGCTTGCTTAATCGTAACACCCTTACTCAAAATGTCGTCGATTGTCAACGTGGCATTTGTCCCATTACCCAGCAATAGTGCTGTTGATGCCTTCTTCATATTAGCCATGCTTTAAAGCCTTTTTCACTTTTTGTATTAAGTAAAAGAATTTGTTTTGTGCGTTTTGCTTGCCTTCCCAGCAGGTTTTTTTAACAACAACGTCATAAGTGTTCGCGGCGAGCAGGTTGTAGACAAGAACCTTGTCATTTTCCTGCCCACGTCGTGCGAGCCTACGCCAAAACTGATAAAATTGACCGTAGCTGAAATACACATCGTAGTTGATTACAATATGACCGCCTTTTTGCAGATTTAAACCATGCGCTCCCGATTTAGGGTGCATTAGCAACATCTTAATCTCGCCACGATTCCATGGGGCTTTTTGTGAGCCTTTTCTGTCCATTTTCACCGCGTAAGGGAAGTATTTCTGCAACAAATTAAGACTGCCTTGGTGATAATATGCAATCAGGAAATTTTCCTTTGGGTGACGAGCCATCAACTCGCGCAAAGCCTCGATTTTTGCAGTATGTAAATAGTGTATGCGTTGGTCTTGCACAACGCTACCGAAATCGTTGATACTTTCTTCGCTGTCGTAAACAAAACCAGCACAAATCTGCATCATCTTTTGCAATACAGACACAGCTTGTCCGACTACGATGGTGGAGTCATCGACAGTAATCATGCCCGTGTTGCTCATAGTATTATACAATTCCCTTTGTTTTTCGGGCAAATCATATAGCACATCTTCGATAACAGGAGGTGCTATATCTTTCAGATAATCCTCCTGCTTCATCACCAATGTGATGTCCGAAATAGCAGCGGTAATCGCATCAGCAGCCCCTTCTTTCAAAGTGATTTTGTAATTGTAAGGATTGACGTTGAAGTATCGCTCTTTGTACTCAGTCATCGTCCGACCAAGGCGTTTACCGCCGTCCAGTAGTTTTATCTGAGCAAATAAACCCAGATAGTTTTCCGCCGCTGGTGTAGCGGTAAGCTCGTAAAAGTGGGTTGTTTTATGCTTAATTGAATTGAGTGCTTTCCAACGCTTCGTTGTTGCATCCTTGATGCCGTCGCTCTCGTCATAAATGACGCAATCATAAATCCAATCATTAGCACCCCACGCATTCACGAGCCATTCAATCATCTCGTGGTTTATGATGTGTATCACCGTAGGGTTTTCACGCTCGTATTTTCGAACCTGAATACCAGCAGCTTCAACACGAGCCGTTTCGGTCAACCATTTGCGATATTCTTTCTCGACGGCGAGTTGTGTTTTGGCAATCAGAGTATTTTTATCCAATTCAGATATGTCAGGGTTATTTCTCAAAAACTTATTAACCCTAGTGTTTACCTTTCGGCTTATTTTCTTCAGGTCGGATTCATTAAACGGACGTGTTTTCTCATTGCGCGCATACTCGTTTACAGCCTTAGTAATGTGTTCAGCACGCACCAGTTTGTAGCTGAGTGGCGCGGAGAACGACCACTTTGCTATTTCATCACCCCATGTTTGGTTAGCCACCTTCAGAGGTGCGATAATTAACACTTTGTTGATTTTGTCATCATCCACTAGGTCGCGTATCAACTTCAGACATATCGCTGTTTTACCCAATCCTGTGTCGATAAATAACGCGCTTCTTGGGTTCTTCTTCAAAAAATCGACTGCCGTATGCTGATAGTCATCCAAGTGATGCTCATGCAACTCCACGTTATCAAAACGTGATTTCAATTTATCTAAATATGACATCTGCTTCCTCCAGTGTCGAAACAACATAGACCTTTGCACCGTGACTTCGCATGGTTTCGATTACTCGTTCCTGTTCAGGACGCAATTTACCAGCGTCATTTTTGAACTCAACGTAAATGGTATTCCCGTTTTTAATAAACAGTCGGTCTGGGAAACCATTCACGCTGGTGCGTTCAATTTTGACCTGAAACCAGCCACGCTTTTCGGCAAGCAGGCGGCTGGTTTTCTCAATGCGACTTTCGCGTTGGCTCAGGGTCTTCATTTACGTTTGCATTTACCGCAGACCCGACTATCTGCTGGTAACTCATCGGCGTAAACCCATTCATCATGTCGGTCTTTAAGACGTGCTTCACACAGCGCATCTTTAGTTGACAGGTCAATTCGATGCCACGTCTGCTGACCGTCACGGCGACCCCATTTGATGCCACCTCCTTCAACGAGACCAAACGCGCGGGATTCTTTCGGAACGCCTCGCACACCTAATCGTTCAATCATTGAGTAGGCTTCGCGTACATACCAGTCATAATCAATATCCGACGGAAATTCATCTGGTAAGTCCATGGCAGGCATCGCGCCTTTGGTAAGCGGAACGTTGTTGCCCTTCGCATTCACGATGGTTGTTTGCGTCCGAGTTGAATAATACCAGCGCACGACCTTGCCAAGATATTGACCGTCTTTGTATGCGCCGCCTTTTACCTGCTGGAAGTTCGTGAATTTGAGGAAGTCCGTACAGGACTCAATGCTCTCTCGAATAGGTATATTGCGCTCAAGGTACGCCATGACAGCCTCAATACAAACCTGACCATTACCAGATTGGCTCAAACCGCGTTCTGCGTAATCGCCTTTGCGCTTCCATTTGAGTTTGGTTTCACCTTTCGATGGGGCTTTGAGCGCGAGGTAGCTGTTCACCGACTGACTGTAAATCGCCAAGTATTGCGTGAACTCCATGTTGAAGCCCGTTTCGATTTCCCACAGGTGGATTTCGCGTTCGGCTTTCCAGAAGTCATCCTTCTTGCCATAAATCACAATACCATCGGTGTTGGCAGATACAATACGCAAACCAGCTTTCTCAATACGCTCAATGAGCATCAACAAACAAAGTTGCCCAGTAATCGTTACCTGAATCATCATTTTAGGGCTATACAGGAAGCTGTAAATTGATGACAGCTTGCCGAACGAGCCGTTCAGAACAATCTTATAGGTGTTACAGATGGTCTGTTTTTCAGGCAGCTTCTTCCACTTCGCGCGATCATCGCGGAATCGAGTATAGTTGCGCAAGAATGGCAGACCGCAGTTTTCGGGGTAGTAGCCGCCATTAATAATGATAGACGGGTAGTACGAAGTCACGTCGGCATCGCAGATGATTTCGTCTTCGGCGGCGATAACGGCCTGTCCGCTTTCATTCGAATGCAGACCGCCGATACCCATCGTGTAAAGACCCTTACCAATCTGAATCTTCATGGAAGCGAGTTCTTGTGGCATTTTCACATGACCAGAAGGCTCGATTTCAAACACGGTACGCTTCAGCAAATCGTGCAAATCCTGAAGTGTTGGATGTTCGAAATAAATGAAGTCGGGAATATCGTATTTGAAACGACGCTTAATTGAACTCGGTTCGGGTTTGTAGATTTTACGACCACGGTCTTTTTCGATGACGTGTTTAAAGATGGCTTCACCAACCTGAGCATCTGACTTGGAACGAACGTCGATTTTGTACTGCTTTGAGATCTCAATACGCAAGTCGACCTGCGCTTTTACCGTCTCATACAGGCGCAGCGTGTTCGCCGTATCGTTATCGCAGTATTTTGCGATGTCATCCATCTCGATAAGAGATAGGATCTTGTCCGCATCAATAGGAAGGTCTTGCAGTTTCTGACAACCAATTCGGGCTGCATATGCCTTCAGACTAAGCGTGCCTACTGGGATTTCAAAAATGTCAATGTGCTGCATATATGGTGGGTATTCAAGTTCATACAGGCGCATGAATTCCCACGAGCGCAACGATTCACGTTTTTGCTTCTTGCCATACTCGTCGATATAGTCGGCACCAATCAGCAAGTCAGACGCTTCTTTAAGCTCGGCGTTACCAACGCCTTCCAGCGCATACATGAGCAGCGGCATATCGTAGTGGTTGCCGTTGAATGTGATTACCGTAGATGAGCGCAGCCATTGTTTGATCCCTGCCGTGTCCAGCTTATCGGAATCATTTCGCATTTCGAAGTGTTTAGTGTTTTCTGGATTCAGAGTGTCGCGGAATGCGACCAAGAAGTAATTTGGATAACATTCAATATCCATAATTACGACGTTTGAACGATAGTCAAACATGATGATTTTCCTTTGTGTTTGGTTAGACGACATCAGCCATTTCGGAAGTGTGTCAGTACCAATAGGTGACAAAATAGCCAGTGGAAACACTCCACTGGCTGGTTGCGACGAGTTTAGATTTCGTCATCGTCGTCTTCAGAATCCCAATCGGCGTCATCACCCTCATTGATACCGCTTGAGCCGAGTTTCAAATCGGTTTGCTTGTTGTGAACCTGAATGGCGTGGAAGTTGAGGGTCATACCCGCGCCAAACTTGGCGTTCTTCCAGCCGTAGAAATCGAACAGAATCGTCATATGGCGACCATTGCGGTTCAATTCTTCGATTTCTTCCATGTCTTCAGGCACGCGGCGGTTCAGCTTAGTACCCGCGCTATTGCGAACGGCAGGAGGGAATTGTTCGTTGGCTGAGAATCGGATGCGATAATGGTCGGGAATATCGCTGTCTTCGGGGAGATTTTTAACGCGACTGCCGTCAAGCAAGCAACGGTTTTTAACTGCAACATCTTCCCAATCTTCGCCTTTAGCCATGTGCTGGCGAATCAGCTCTTCCAAGATTTTAATTTCTTTGGCGTGTGTTTCCTTGTTCAGGAAAGCCGTCAGACTGTATTTCTTCTTATCGCCTTCCTCAAAAGCGCGAGGATGGTCGATTCGAGCATACCACGTCGGGATGTTCTTCAACATGACAGTGCCGTCTTTGTATTCAACCAGACAGCCAACTTTGCGTACATAATTAGACATTTCATTTACCTTTAAACATTAAAATTTACGCGGACTTTCTTTTGTTTGCCGTCCACACGGTAGCAAATAAATGGTCAGAGAGGTAGGACTCGAACCTACGACCTCTTGCTTCCAAGGCAAGCCATCTACCTACTGATATTACTCTCTGGTTATGGGTAGGTGGTCGCTTCGGCAAGCGACGCTGGTAGTGAAAGTGTATGAAAGCTACCAGTTGACACCCGTAAACTGAAGGGCGTGTTATTTAAGAGAGTGACGCCCACTTCTCTCTATTCATCGAATTTCGAATCCATGTCGATAATACTCAGTGCAGGTCTCTTATCGTCGATTGGTGCGATGGTGGGTCTCCCACTTAATTCATCTACCATCGGTTTCAAGGCTTCGAAGTCGATTTTATGGCTCTTGCAGATTTTTTCCATCTGCGCCACACTAACAAGTTGTCTTGGCTGGAAAATATCCAAGTCAAATACTGTATCTTGCTGGATTAATTCAATAACGTGAGCCTCGTCGACCCACTTCCGTGATTTCCTGCCGTTGACTAACTTGTATGAGTGCATTTTACCGCCTTTCAGGGCGAAGTCAAGCAGTTTCTTCTCAACTTCCGTGAAGAAAGACGTAACTATTTTGATTTTGCTGTAAATCTTTTCGACGTCTTTCATGCTCAATTCGTCAACTTCGGGTAATTTTGCCAAATAAGTGTCGTTGGCTATTCGCTCCGAAACAGGCTCTTCGGCATCGAATTTATCACCAATAAGCTCTTCAATGTAACGCGCTTGCGCAGGGCATTGCGCCTTGACCCGACACCAGCGGCACCCCTTCTCGGTAACCACACGCTCGGCGTTCGGTTCGAGCGTAGCCTTTGCGCGTTCCTTGACGTATTCACCGAAAGCCAGTAGTTCGTCAACGCTAATCTCCCACGTTGAGAAATGATTCAAGCGCGGCTGACAGATTCGCATCTCGACTGTCTCGAAGTCATACAGGAATCCGAAGTCGTGCAATACGCCAAGCGCGTATATCTGCAACTGCGTGTTGTTTTCTGCATCAACGGTAACACCCATGCCATACTTCAAGTCGGTAATGGTTAGCTTATCGTTGCTGCAACAAACATGGTCGGACGTACCTTTTTGGTTCGGGATAGGGGTTAAATGGCTAAAATCAACCTTGACCTCCACGAACTTGTCGCCTTCTTGGTTATTGCACCAGTTGACGTATTCCGCCACATAATCGAGCATTTCCTCAGTCACCTCAATGGGGAATCCGTTAACTGTTCGAACATCACCAAGATACTGAATCGGTCGCTTGCCTGTATTTAACCAAATCTCAGCCATTTCATGCGCGACAGTGCCTTCAGCAGCAACTTCGGACGCGCCATCGCCTTCAGTTGAACGGATTGCCAAATTTGCCAATAGGCTACCCGAACAATTCAGCCACATTTCACTTGAACTCGGCGAGAAAACAGAATGCCCGCCGAGCGTGATTTCAGTAATTTTCATAAAAAAAACCTCAAAAAAAAGAGCGGATTAACCGCTCTTTTTCAAATTACAGATCAGCTTCAGATTCAGCAGCTTCTTTAGCGGCAACCAGTGCGTCGTACAGCTTGTCGTAATTCTCGGCAGGGACGTCTGCTGTTTTAGCAGCACCGCCTACGTCTGCGATGATTTCTTTGGCTTTTTCGAGATATTCACGACCCAGCGCGCCGAGTTCCTTGGCGGCAGTCTTCACGTCGTCGAGTGAGTGTTTCGGAGTAACGGGTTCTTCCGCTTTTTCTTCAGCAAGATCTTCTTCCATTTTGGCAGCACAGGCATCAATAACGGCTTGATACTTGTCTTCTGGAGTACGTTTCACAGTAGCCACGCCAGCAACTTCTTTCAGGATCGCCTTGGCGGCATCCGTGCCGTGTTTAGCCTTCACATCGAGCAAGGCTGCTTGAACCATGTCCATGGTGATTTCTGCGTCCCTGCTTTCCGCTGCGTCGTCAGGAGTATCGGCTGCTTCTTCGCGTTCTTCAGCAGATTCTTTCACAGCTTCCTGCGAAGATTTTTCCTGCATGGGGGGAAGGCTTTGTTGCGACAGTAATGCATTTGTGTTGCGGTCGAGAGCTTCGGTCAGAGCAACCATGATCGCGGCGAGTTGGGTAAATGTGATTTCTTTCATTTGAGTTTCCTTTATTAGGTGGTTAACAAAATAAGTTTGGTTTAGGAGATTGCATATTACCGTGTTTCACGACAATATGCAACATTTTTTTTATAAATCGTCCAATTCGTCTTCGCTCACACTATCCTCAAACTTGTCATCATATTTAAGCTCGGGATTGGTTGCTTCCTCAACGTATTGGCGTATCGCGGCAGACAGCTTGACCGATGCGTTTTTGAAACGTTGTGGGTTTTTAGAATAAATCGTATGCAGATACGATTTGTCGATTTCAGGTATCCGAACAGCATTAATTACGAGTTCGTAACCAAGCGGCACTAAATATTGCTGCCAGCGGAAATATGTTTCTTTGAAATTTTTATCCGCCAGTTTGATTTGACGGAAATATTTCACATCCAAGAATTCTTCACACAAGAATGGGTCATCATTCTTGGCGACAATCTCCAGCAACTCTTGTATCGACTCTGGCATGTTCTCACCAATCAGCCGTTGGCGTGACACCGTGCGTGGTGCGTCGTAGTATGCCAAAAACTCGTCGCTGATTTTGACTTCGGTTCGGAAATATTTGCGCAGCGCGCCCGCATGGTTTTTGTAAGTGTTGTGCAGGTCAGGATAGTATTTCGGATTCTCTTTCTTGAACTGCTCAATCTTACTGGCCTCCTGCCAGCGCGAGTAAATGGCAAAAATACGTCGGTCAGACGAATCAATCGGCAATGCAGCCAATCGGTTACTCAAAAACAGATAATTCGCCGTGTTCGGTACGTTAATTTCATCCTTACCTTTAGCAATCATCGCAATGGTTGGGCTGGCGATGATAGTTTTCAGCTTATCGTAGATTTCCACGCCTTTGACACCAGCCAAATGAACCTCCTCAACCGTACCAAAGCTCAAATTGGTTGCCCATTTCGTAAACCCAGACTTCATCGCATCCTGCGATACGATTTTGGCGTTTTCCTTACCAATCATCGCCGAAATCAGGTAATGGAAGAACGATTTACCGTCACCACCAACACCATGCAGGAACACCGCCCATCCGAGGGTATAGCCAGTGTATTGAACCTGATAAGCAACCCATTGGCGGAAGATCTCACGTTCGCGAGGATCTTCAATCATATGTTCAAAATGTTTTTCAACCCGTTCAATGGCTTCCAAATCGCCTTTTGAGAACACTGCTGGCTCGTCTGGCACGTTGTCGCCGTTGTAAGCATTTATGTACTGGTACTTCGAGCGTTCACTAAATTTGAACAAACTACCCATTGTAGGCATATACACCGCATCAATCACTTTCGGAATTTTGTAAGCTCGCAATGCCAAGTCTTGCGGACGCATTTTCATCGACATTGCGTCAGGTACTGAGTGATAAATGAGCGTATCAAATGATGCTGGTGATACGGATAAACGCTCGTTTATGTCGTAAAACTTGTCACCGTTAAGCACATACACCCATTTTTTCATATATTCTGGTGTTTCGAATTGTTCAATAGCCTCAGTGAGCGTTTTTCGCACCGCGCTCATGCTGATTTTTTCACCATACAAACGGCTGTATGTTCGGGCAATAATATGTTCGATTGCGTTCTGCTGTGCCGTGGTAAATCGGTTGTAAGACGCTTCGACAACAAGTTCGTCGTACTTGCGAATGTCGTCACACTCTTCGAACATACTCTTCAGGTTTTCAAAGGTTTCGGTGAAATTTTCGTTCTTTGCCGAAGTATAGTAATCGTACAAAACACTTGCGAACGTAATGACGTTCGAGCGATTATTGCGAAAACTATCCCACTTGGCACGAAGCCGGTCATCTTTGATGTCATACGGTTTACCTGTTGTAGGGTTGGTTGCTTTTTGTGACCATTTTTTCCAAATTTGATAGCCTTTCTTCGAATCGTCAATCTGGAATTTAATGGCTTGACCAATGCCGACCCATTTTTCATAAGTATCGTAGAATCCTTCGGTTAGTGAGTTCACGATTTCTTCAACGCGCTCGTCCGAAATATTCACCCGCTTGGAGTCATTATAAAGGTCATAATCGGCATCTTCATCATCTTCAATATGCACATCTTCCAACCCAACCAGATGTAAGTTGCTGACAGAGATGCGCTCATAATTGTTTCGATACATTAGGTCATCGAAATAACGAAATAATGGTTGGATCATTTCAGGTTTGAACGTCGGTAGGTCTTCAACACGCCCAATATCAAGTAACGAATAGTCATTTTCCCACTCGTAATGCAAACCTTCATCATCGGGATAATCACCAAACGCCACAAACTGGCGAGAACCCCCTTTACTGTTATTCAGTAATTCAATTTGCATACGACCATACTTTTCAGACCGCCAAGTGGAAGACATGATTTTACCAATGTGTTGCGAGACGTAGCAGGGAATCAGTGCTTTTGGTTTTTTACCCCGACGAACCATGATTTTGTCGGTCGACAGCATTGAACGAACGTATTGGATGAGTTCTCGTGCCGCGTGAGGGTCTAAAACGTCGATGTCGATTGCCAAAAGGTGATTGCTTGTAACAACACCAAGACCAGCTTTATCCCCAAACATCTTGAGCATCTTCTCATATGACGCTTCGGTCTGTGGCAAATTCGCCCAGTTGATTCCTTCTGGGTATTTTTTACCGTGTGTAATTGGCACAACCTCAAAACCTTTGCGCATGAGAGCCAACGCCGTGTCTTTATAGTAACGTTTAGTCATTTTTTTTTTCACTTTCCTATTAAATAGAGGGATTTGACGCGATTGTAGGTCAGAATTGACTTCAATGTCAATCAAGCCTTGTCGATTTACATATGTAAGGAATTATTAACAAATAAATGGGCTGTTTTGGGTCTGAAAACTCAGAAATTTTCCAAAAATTGTGTTCGAGAAAATTTCAATTTGCCAATTTTGGAAAATTTTTTGAGTTTCGGAAATTCAATTTTTCGATTTTTGTTTTTAAATTTTTAAAAATACTTATAAATTCATCATAAAAAATGATGGCATTTTCCAAATGAGAATTTTCTCAACAACGTTTTTTTTGTCTTTTTTTTGCCAAAAGTAAGGACGATTTTTGGACTTGAACAATTTTTTTTTTGAGGAAAAATCACAAAAAACAATAAAAATCAACAACTTCCATTTTTTGCTAGATGTTAGTAAAAAACGTTCATATCTCTATACATAACGTAACGTATAGCGACTTATATATTTATATATTCCCCCTCTCTCTCTTTCTTTTTTTTATATATAAGAAAATAAAGGATTTTCCTAACATCTAACAAATAGGGGTTAAGTCCTTGGAAACATTGAAGAAAATTTGTTAGGATGCAAAATAACACAACCTAACATCCTAACAAATTTGATACGTCGTTGATTTTTAAGGAAAACAGCAAAAATCACCCATTTTGGCACTAACCCGCACTGGCACTAACACAAATACTACAAAAACTAACACTATTTCACAATAGGTCTGTCGGCTAAAACAACCCTCGATTGGCTCTTGCGGAGTTGGAAAAACACCTCAATAGCGATTCCTGCCCCAAAAAGCACCCTCAGAGCGATTTTTACACCCTCCCCTATACCTACCCCTACCCCGAGGGGGAAATTCAATCTGAGACGCTCTACGCGCGAAATTGAGAATCTGGATTTTCAGATTTTTGGCACAATTTTCGCAGAATTGGAAAAAGTTATAAAAATCAATGCTTTAAGTTGACGAAAAATGAATTTTTCAAAATTATCTCTATAAATAATTGATTCATAAGGATTTTTACAAACTAATTTTTTCCAATCATCCATTTATTTTTAAACGGCATAAAAATTTCCTTAAAAATCAAGGACTACCGACCCTTCAAAATCGGCGCATTCTCGGAATCGGGGGTTCTGCGCCCG
>OGJS01000095.1_pt1 | contig 73819 bp, 62 predicted proteins | sample 1572241 | NCBI WGS metagenome assembly OGJS01 (sample SAMEA2582145, study PRJEB24529) | metagenome | biome: Human gut stool | place: China | collected 2011 | reverse complement strand
CTTTCTCGTGGATCCAGCGCGTCGAAATCGCTGGTGGTTTTCTGGTTCTCTTTTGCCAGCAAAAGAGAACTTAGCCCCAATGCAAAAGCGCTCTGACCCCGCGCCACCGGCGCGACAACTCACAGCAAAAACTTTACTTCTTCGTCAGCGACTTCATCAGACCGCCGTCGGCGATGATCTTCTGGATGAAGGGCGGGAAGGGTTCGGCCTGGAAGGTCTTGCCGGTGGTCTCATCGGTGATGACGCCGGTATCAAAATTCACGCTGACGGTATCGCCTGCGCTGATGGCGTCCACGGCCTCGGGGCATTCCATGATGGGCAGGCCGATGTTGATGCTGTTGCGGTAGAAGATGCGCGCGAAGCTCTTGGCGATGACGACGGAGATACCGGCGGTCTTGATGGCCAGCGGTGCGTGCTCACGGGAGGAGCCGCAGCCGAAGTTCCAGCCGCCCACCATGATGTCGCCGTCCTTGACGTTGTGGATGAAGTCCTTGTCAATGTCCTCCATGCAGTGGCTGGCCAGCTCTCTGGCATCCTGCGTGTTCAGGTGGCGGGCCGGGATGATGACGTCGGTATCCACGTTATCCGGGTATTTGAAAACAGAACCGTTTGCGTTGTTCATGGGTGACTCTCCTTTTCTCAGACCGTGCGGGGGTCGGTGATGTAGCCGGTCAGTGCGCTGGCGGCAGCGGTAGCGGGCGAAGCCAGATACACCTCGCTCTTGACGTGGCCCATGCGTCCCACGAAGTTGCGGTTGGTGGTGGAGACGCAGCGCTCACCCTCGGCGAGGATGCCCATGTAGCCGCCGAGGCAGGGGCCGCAGGTGGGGGTGGAGACGATGCAGCCTGCGTCGATGAAGGCCGTCGTCCAGCCGCGGAGGATGCACTCCTTGTACACGGCCATGGTAGCGGGGATGATGATGCCGCGCACGCCCTTTGCGATGTGTTTGCCCTTCAGGATGTTGTAAGCGGCTTCCATATCCTCGAGGCGGCCATTGGTGCAGCTGCCGATGACCACCTGGTCGATCTTGATGTCCTTGCCCTCGCTGGCGGGGTGGGTGTTCTCGGGCAGGTGGGGGTAGCTGACAGTGGGCTCGAGGGCAGAGAGGTCGATCTCAATGGTCTTCTCGTACTCGGCGTCCGGGTCGGCCTCATAGAACACCGGCTCGCGCTGGCTGCGGCCCTTGAGATAAGCCTTGGTCACGTCGTCCACGGGGAAGATGCCATTCTTGGCACCGGCTTCGATGGCCATGTTGCAGATGCTCAGGCGGTCGTCCATGGAGAGGGAAGCGACGCCCGGGCCGGTGAACTCCATCGACTTATACAGCGCACCATCCACGCCGATCATCCCGATGATGTGGAGGATGAGGTCTTTGCCGGAAACTTTCGGCGGCAGCTTGCCGTTCAGCACGAACTTGATGGCGGCAGGCACCTTGAACCATGCCATGCCGGTAGCCATGCCGGCGGCCATATCGGTGGAGCCAACGCCGGTGGAGAATGCGCCCAGTGCGCCGTAGGTGCAGGTGTGGCTGTCGGCGCCGATGACGCAGTCACCGGCTGTCACGATGCCTTTTTCGGGCAGCAGAGCGTGCTCGATGCCCATCTGGCCCACATCGTAGAAGTTGAGGATGTCGTACTTGTTGGCGAACTCGCGGCACTGCTTGGACTGGGTCGCGCTCTTGATGTCCTTGTTGGGAACGAAGTGGTCGAGGACGATGGCGATGTGCTCTTTGTCGAACACGCCGTTGAAGCCCGCCTTTTCGAACTCGTTGATGGCGACGGGGGTGGTGATGTCATTGCCCAGCACGATGTCGAGCTTGGCGTTGATGAGCTGGCCTGCCTTGACCTCGGCGAGGCCTGCGTGTGCGGCCAGAATTTTCTGCGTCTGGGTCATTCCCATGATGGTACTCTCCTTTTTATCGTAGCTTGTTCTCTATGGTCAGTCTCTCCTCTGTCCAACCTCTCAGCCGCCTGCGGCGTCAGCTCCCCTGGTAGGGGAGCCTCTGGCGAAACCGTTTACTTTGCGGGGAATGCCAAGGCCTCCCCTCGATAGGGGAGGTGGCATTGCGAAGCAATGACGGAGAGGTTGTGCAGAGCTGCCCTTTATTTACTCTCTTATTTATTGTTGATCGCGCTGACCAGTGCATGGATACCGGCCACGATAATATCGGTATCGGTGCCTGCACCCCAGGTGACGATGCCGTCGCCCCACGCGAGGCCGACGTAGGAAGCGGCGCGGGAGGTGGAGCCTTCGTCCAGGCTGTGCTCGGAGTAAGTTTCCAGGTGGAAGTCCATGCCGGTGGCGCTCTGGATGGCGTTTGCCACAGCATCCAGACGGCCATTACCCACCGAGGTGACCACCTTGCGCTGACCGTTCAGATCCAGCGTGACGGTGGCGGTGATGCCGTTGACCTGTGCGAAGTGGGCCTCGACGACAGACAGGGGCTTGGACTTGTTGAGGAAGGTATCCTCGAAGATGTGGAGCACTTCGCCTGCGCTCAGCTCCTTGTGGCTGTGGTCGGACACGCTCTTGACCTTATAGCCCAGCGCCTCGCGCATCTTGGCGGGCAGGTTGTAGCCGTAGTTCTGCTCCAGCACGAAGCCGATGCCGCCCTTGCCGCTCTGGCTGTTGATGCGGATGACGTCGGCGTCGTAGGTGCGGCCGATGTCGTGGGGGTCCACCGGGATATAGGGGCAGGTCCAGCGGTGGTCGCCCTTCTCCTTGCGGTAGGCCATGCCCTTTGCAATGGCGTCCTGATGGCTGCCCGAGAAGGCGGCGAACACCAGCTGGCCGGCGTAGGGGGTGCGCTCGTAGATGTGCATCCGGGTGACCCGCTCATAGGTGGCGCAGATGGCGGGCATATCGGAGAAGTCCAGCTTCGGGTCTACGCCGTGGCTGTACATATTCATGGCGAGGGTCACAGCGTCCACGTTGCCGGTGCGCTCGCCGTTGCCGAAGAGGCAGCACTCCACCCGCTGAGCGCCGGCCAGAACGGCCAGCTCGGCACAGGCGACGCCGGTGCCGCGGTCATTATGCGGGTGGGTGGAGATGATGACGCTGTCGCGGTACTTGAGGTGCTTGTCGCAATACTCAATTTGATTTGCATAGACATGGGGCATACTCATCTCGACCGTGACCGGCAGGTTGATGATCATGGGGCGGTCGGGGGTGGGCTGCATGATGTCCAGGACCGCGTTGCAGACCTCAACGGCGTAGTCCACCTCGGTGCCGGTGAAGCTCTCGGGGCTGTACTCGAAGAGGAAGTTGCCCTCATACTCCTCGCTCAGCTGCTTGACCAGCTTTGCGCCGTCCATGGCGATCTGCTTGATTTCCTCCCTAGACTTGTGGAACACCTGCTCGCGCTGGGCGACGGAGGTGGAATTATAGAAGTGGATGACCGCACGGGGTGCGCCCTTGACAGCCTCGAAGGTGCGGCGGATGATGTGGTCGCGGCACTGGGTCAGCACCTGCACGGTGACATCGTCGGGGATCATGTTCTTCTCGATGAGGGTGCGGAGGAACTCGTACTCCGTCTCGCTGGCGGCCGGGAAGCCGACTTCGATCTCCTTGAAGCCAATTTTGACCAGCATCTGGAAGAATTCCAGCTTTTCCTCGAGACTCATGGGGACGATAAGGGCCTGATTGCCGTCGCGCAGGTCCACGCTGCACCAGGTGGGAGCTTTCTCGATGTGGTCCTTCTTGACCCAGCTGTCATAACCGGCGGGGACCGGGTAATATCCCGGTGCGTACTTGGTAGCGTCCATCATAATTCTTGTCCTCCAGCTTCCTATTGACTTACGTTTTGCACTTCTGGGGAACAGCCTTGCCCTCTCAGGCGCTTCGCGCCAGCTCTCCCAAAGGGGGAGCCAAAAGTCTCTCCCTTTGGGAGAGGTGGCATTGCGAAGCCATGACGGAGAGGGCGAGGCCGTTTCCCACAAACGAAAAGGCTCCCGTCTCTCAAGGGACGAAATCCCCTGAGAGACGAGAGCCTGTAATTTCCGTTACAGGGCACCCGTGGTACCACTCTCTTTGCTGTGCCAAAAGCACAGCCGCTCTGCACGATCGGCTTTTTGAGGCGAATCGCTGCCCTTATAACGGTGGGCTTCCGTCAGGACCTACTGTCTGCTTCAGTCCTGCCGCTCAGGGGCCAGTAACCGAGACCCTCTGCACCGCCTTGCACCATCCGGCGGCTCTCTGCACGCAGAAGAAAATCGTTTTTTCCCCGTCAACGCATTTGCGCTTTGTTCAAAGTGGTCTCATTTTAGCAAAACCCGCCGCCCCTGTCAAGCAGTTTTGCTCACAATGAAAATGAAACGATTTCACATAAACAGCAGCATAAATTTTCAAAATTTGCGGATATTATCCCACCCTTATCTTTTGTTGTATTTTGTCAAAAAATATGCTAAAATAAAAATGCCGTCCAACCGGACGGCATCAAGGTGTTGTCTGCATGAATAGGTGGTCTAGCTTCCCCGGCAAGCTTCCGGGGGTGTGAAACCTTATTGTTGCTTCCCCCGGACGCAAACGCGAAAGGGGGGATGCCTTATGACCCTGACGGAAACGATCGCATTGCTCGGCCTGCTGGGCGGAGCAGTCTTTGTTACCTTTCAGATCTCATGGGCTATCTTCAAAGAGATACATAACAATAAGAAATGACCGCCCCAGCCTACCAAGCAAAGCGGTCATTCTTATTGTTTGACTTAGCCGAGGGAAGCTGACCATTGCGGACAGCACCTTCTTGTATGTTCAGTATAGTCAACGTGATTCGATTTGTCAAGCGGACAGTCTCCTTGTTCCTCGGTTTTGTTAAGAATCTGCGAAGTTTTTGCAAAGTTCACCTCGAAACGCTGGTTTCTGAAATGGCGTCGTGGTATGCTGTTTGCAACACAAGGAGGGATCCCCATGAAAGAAGTCAAGACCCCCAAAAAGCCATTGGCTATTTACTACGCCATTGTATTACTGGTGCTGATGCTGCTCAACTTCGTGCTCGTGCCGTGGATGAGCGAACGGCAGGTAAAAGAAGTGGACTACGGCACCTTCATGTCCATGACCGAGGACAAAGACATCGGCCGGGTGGATGTGGAATCGAACCAGATCATCTTTACCGATAAAGACGAAAAGCAAATTTACAAGACCGGCCTGATGAACGACCCCGACCTGACCCAGCGCCTCTACGACGCGGGAGCCGAGTTTTCCAGCGAGATCGTCGAGCAGGCTTCGCCGCTGATGAGCTTTCTGCTGAGCTTTGTGCTGCCCATCGTCCTCTTTGTCTGGCTGGGCAATTTCATGAACAAAAAGCTCATAGAAAAGGCCGGCGGCGCGAACTCGATGATGTTCGGCGGCGTGGGCAAGTCCAACGCCAAGGTCTACGTCCAATCCACCCACGGCATCCGCTTTGCGGATGTGGCCGGCGAAGATGAGGCCAAAGAGAACTTACAGGAGATCGTCGATTATCTGCACGACCCCAAGAAATACGAAGAGATCGGTGCCTCGATGCCCAAGGGCATCCTGCTCGTCGGCCCTCCGGGTACCGGCAAGACCATGCTGGCAAAGGCTGTGGCGGGCGAATCCAACGTGCCGTTCTTCTCCATCTCCGGCTCGGAGTTTGTGGAGATGTTCGTGGGCATGGGCGCGTCCAAAGTCCGTGATCTGTTCAAGCAGGCCAAGGAAAAAGCCCCCTGCATCGTCTTCATCGACGAGATAGACGCCATTGGCCAGAAGCGGAACAGCGGCCAGCTGGGCGGCAACGACGAGCGTGAGCAGACCCTGAACCAGCTGCTCACCGAGATGGACGGCTTCGAGGGCAACAGCGGCGTCATCATCCTCGCGGCCACCAACCGTCCGGATTCCCTTGACCCGGCTCTGACCCGTCCCGGCCGCTTTGACCGCCGTGTTCCTGTGGAGCTGCCCGACCTCAAGGGCCGCGAAGAGATTTTGAAGGTCCACGCCAGGAAAGTCGCTCTTGCCCCCGGCATCGACTTCAACACCGTGGCCCGGATGGCCTCCGGTGCCTCCGGCGCAGAGCTGGCCAACATCGTCAACGAAGCCGCCCTGCGGGCCGTGCGCGCCGGCCGCAAGAGCGTGACCGAGGCCGACCTCGAGGAGAGCATCGAGGTGGTCATTGCCGGCTACCAGAAGAAGAACTCCATCCTCACCGACAAGGAAAAGTGCATCGTAGCCTACCATGAGATCGGCCACGCACTGGTGGCGGCGCTTCAGAATCACTCCGCACCCGTGCAGAAGATCACCATCATCCCCCGCACCTCGGGCGCACTGGGCTACACCATGCAGGTCGAAGAGGGCAACCACTACCTGATGACCAAGGAAGAGCTGGAAAATAAGATCGCCACCCTCACCGGCGGACGTGCTGCCGAGGAAGTGGTGTTCGGCTCCATCACCACCGGCGCGTCCAACGACATCGAGCAGGCCACCAAGCTTGCCCGCGCCATGCTCACCCGTTACGGCATGAGCAAAGAGTTCGACATGGTGGCTCTGGAGACGGTGAACAACCAGTATCTGGGCGGCGACACCTCGCTGGCCTGCTCTGCCCAGACCCAGCGCGAGATCGACCAGCGGGTCGTGGACTTGGTAAAGACCCAGCACGAAAAGGCCGTCAAGATCCTCACCGACAACCGTGCAAAGCTCGACGAGCTGGCGAAGTACCTTTATGAAAAGGAGACCATCACCGGCGACGAGTTCATGGCTATCCTTGAGGAAAAAGATCCCAGCAAAAATTAAAATAGGATCTCTGCAATAATCCAGCCGCCGTATCCGTATTCATTACAGATACGGCGGTTTTCTGATACGCCGTACCGCTGATAAAATAAGTAAAATTGGGTATCACACCTAGCGGCTCACGGGCCGCCCCGTCTTCGTACAACCTCTCAGTCTGCTTCGCAGACAGCTCCCCTGGTAGGGGAGCCTCTGGCGAAGAGGCAAGGCTTTACGATATGCCAAAGCCTCCCCTATCGAGGAGAGGTGGCAGCGCACCAGCGCTGACGGAGAGGTTGACTCCCTACAACTACAGGAGGATACTACTATGAGACTGCTGAACAAGAACACTGCCCGCCGCGCTGCCGCTGCTGCCGCGCTGCTGACCATGACTGCCGCCATGAGCGTGGGTGCCTTTGCCGCCGACGCCGAGGACGCGACTGTTGCCGGTTATCTGCCCCCTCAGTCGTCCGAGGTCATGGTTCAGGGCGACATCGCCCTCCACTCTGACGTTCCGGTGGGGGAGGTAGACCCCAACTACGGCGGCTACGCTTCCCCGGTGGAGAACCCCATTCAGGGCAACGTGATGATGATCTCCGACGAGACCCCCCTGCCCTCTGACACGCCGGTGGAGAAGAGCGAAGCCCGCTACACCGTCAAGGGCCTGCTGGGCAAGCAGGTGCTCTACACCGCCCGTCAGGAAGGCCGCGTGCTGACGCTGGACGCCCCCGATGACAACGCCACCTTCCGCACCACCATCCTCGACATGCAGACCCTGATGAATCAGGGCGTAAGCACTCTGGTGCTCAAGACCGACAAGACTTCCACCACCCTGAACCTGACTCTGCTGTGCCAGGGCCAGAAGCCCGGCACCCGGGTCACTCTGCGCCACCTCGGCAGCAGCGCTCACCTCACCGTGGGCTTCCGCGGTCGCCGCGACCTCATCGTTGGCCGATAAGCTTTCCCCACTCTCCTCTTTGTTTTCCATAGATACTTTTCCCTCAGACGCAAAAGACCCCCGCTGCAAACACAGCGGGGGTCTTCCTGTTTATCAAATGGTTCCGTCCGAGCCGTTCTCGCTCTGCTCCGATGCATAGAGCACCATCAGATGGTTTGCGGATGCTTCCAGCTGGCTCTTGGCCTGACGGAGGTTCGCTTCTTCCGTCTCGTTCATCTTCTCGGGCTTATCCTTCCGCAGACAGCGGCGGAGGTTGGCCACATCGGCCTTGATGCGGTTCTTCTCCTCTTTATCCAGTTCCTTCTTGCACTTGGAGAGGGCCTCGTCCACCTTGTAGGCCAGCACCTCGGCCTGATTGTGGAGGTCAAGCCGCTCTTTGCGGCGGCTGTCCTCGGCCTCGTAGGCGGCCGCGTCGGCCATGGCGCGCTGGATCTCATTCTCCGATAGGTTCGTGCTGCCGGTGATGGTGATGTTCTGCTCCCGGCCGGTGCCGAGGTCTTTGGCCGAGACCTTGACGACGCCGTTGACGTCGATGTCAAAGGTGACTTCGATCTGGGGCTTGGACGAGAAGCTGGCCCGGATGCCGTTCAGCTTGAACTTGCCGAGGCTCTTATTGTCGCGGGCGAAATGCCGCTCACCCTGCAGGACGTTGATCTCCACACTGGTCTGCATGGGGCGGGCCGTGGTGAATATCTGGCTCTTGCGGGTGGGGATCATGCTGTTGCGGGTGATGAGGGGGGTGGCCACGCCGCCCAGTGTCTCGATGGAGAGGGTCAGGGGGGTCACGTCCATCAGCACAAGGCCCTGCGCCGCCGCACCGGAAGCGCCAGCCAGCTTGCCGCCGCCCTGTAACAGACCGCCCTGCACAGCGGCACCCATGGCCACACATTCGTCGGGGTTGAGGCTGTGGCTCGGCTCACAGCCCAGCAGCTCCTTCACCTGACGCTCGACGGCAGGCATCCGGGTGCTGCCGCCCACGAGAAGGACTTTGCCCAGCTGCGAAGCCGAGATGCCGGCATCCCGCAGTGCGTTCTGCACCGGGGCCACCGTCCGTGCCAGCAGGTCGCCGGTCATCATCTCGAACTGGGGGCGGGAGATGGTCAGATCCAGGTGGTGGGGGCCGTCCTTGCCCACCGCGATGAAGGGCAGATTGAGCTGGGCCGAGAGGGCGCTGGAGAGCTCTTTCTTGGCCTTTTCGGCCTCTTCTTTCAGGCGTCCCATGGCGGCGGGGTCGCGGGAGAGGTCGATGCGGTCCGATTTCTTGAACTCTGCCACGGCGTATTCCACGATGCGCTGGTCGAAGTCGTCGCCGCCGAGGCGGGTATCGCCGCCGGTGGCCAGCACCGTAAAGGTGCCGTCTTCGATCTCGATGATGGAGACGTCGAAGGTGCCGCCGCCGAGGTCGTAGACCAGGATCTTCTGGGGCGCTTCGTTGTCAAGGCCGTAGGCCACAGCGGCGGCGGTAGGCTCATTGATGATGCGCAGGACGTTCAGGCCCGCGATGCGGCCCGCATCCTGGGTGGCCTTGCGCTGGCTGTCGTCAAAGTAAGCGGGGACGGTGATGACGGCCTCCGTCACCGGCTCACCCAGGTAGCTCTCGGCGTCGCGGCGTATCTTGGTCAGGATCATGGCGCTGATCTCCTGCGGAGTCAGGTCTTTGCCGTCGATGTGGACGCGGTAGTCGCTGCCCATATGCCGCTTGATGCTGGACACCGTTCGGCCGGAGTTGGTGGCAAGCTGGCGCTTTGCCGCGCCGCCCACCAGACGCTCGCCGTCTTTGGTGAACGCCACCACGCTGGGGGTGGTGCGCTCTCCCTCTGCGTTGGTGATGACGACAGGCTTGCCGCCCTCCACCACTGCCACGCAGCTGTTCGTGGTGCCAAGGTCAATACCGATCACTTTGCTCATTCTGGTCGTCCTCTCTGTTTTTGCGACGCGCATATTTTTCCTTCAATATCATATCGGTTCCGTATGACGATTTCTTAGAGCATTTGTAAAGATTTTGTGTTTCCGCTCATTCTCTCTCAAGCAGCTGGCGGATGACGGCCTCCGTCTCGTCCAGCCAGCTCTGGGCTGTCTCGTCCCCCTCTTTTTTGCGGACGAGGAAGCCCTGCTTCGCCTCAGCCAGCTGAGCCAGCGCCTTTTTGCGGGAGATGTACTGGGTCTCATACTGGGCCACCCGCAGGCAGACCTGCGGCATATAGGCGATGTCGGGGGTGGAGGCGCAGAGCTTCTGGGCCTTGCGGTAGGCCCGCAGAGCCGCACCGGCCCCTTTTCCCTGCACCATGGCATCGTCGCCCAGCGCCACCCATGCGGCCACATCGCCGGCGTCGGCAGCTTTTTTCCAGAACTTGCGGGCCTGTGCAGGGCTCTTGCGGCAGCCCCGGCCCTCGTAGAGCATCTCGCCCATCATGGCAAGGCCCTCGGCGCAGCCCTCTTCGGCAGAGAGCTGATAATAGTGCATCGCGTCGTCCCAGCGTTCCTCGGCCATGGCATGGTTCCCGGCCCGCAGCTCCGCTTCGCCCGGTTCATCGGTGTCGTGGCTGGCGTGGAGCAGACCGTTCAAAAGCGAGCAGTCCAGCGTGGCAGAGCTGGTCCACGGATCGATGACCACGCCGTCGATGCTGTCCGAGTCCAGCGCCATCTGCATGGCGGAAGCCAGAAGCCGTTCCGCCATGGGGCGGCTGGCCGTGCCTTTATCGGCCTCCGCCATCTTCACGGAGGTGAACACCGGCAGGTAGCACCGGCCCTTCTGGGTGCGCAGGGTCCAGGGCTGCAGGTCCTTTGCTTTCTCCGCCGGGACAGGATGCTCCGCCCACGGGGCGGCCCCGTCCGGCTGGTCGGACGCAGCTTCCAGCGGCACCAGGACCCTGGTGTCCAGCTCGAGGGCATAGTTGATGGCGTTCATCAGCGCCCAGAAGCTCTCCTCATTCTGGCCCTTATAAAGCGCCGCCACAGCCCGCTCTATCGCCGGACAGCCCGTACCCAGCGGCCCGTATTCCGGCAGCTTTTTGCGGTCTGCCGCGCCCACCGGGCGCAGCCGCAGCCGTGCCGCACCATCTTTTGCCATTGCATCCACCATTCTTTCCGTTGAGATTCCCTTCCAGTATAGCAGGATTTTTCGGTTTTCTCAATCTCCGGAGCCGAAATCTGCATCCAGAGCCGGTTTTCTTTGGCAAAAAACATAGCATTCCTGTTGGGAGTGCGCTATAATAAGGAGCGTCTCAACTAAATGGATCAAAGAAAGGGAGTATCGAGCCTTGAACAAAATGCTTCGCTATCTCAGCGACTACAAGCGCGAGAGCGTGCTTGCACCGCTTTTCAAGATGCTGGAAGCTACGTTTGACCTGTTCGTGCCGCTTGTGATGGCCGACATCGTCAACGTGGGTATCGCGGCCCACGATTTCCACTACATCCTTGTGCGGTGCGGCATCCTGCTGCTTCTGGCCATCGTCGGCCTCGCGTGCAGCCTGACGGCCCAATACTTCTCGGCCAAAGCCGCCGTGGGTTACTCCACCGGCCTGCGTCATGCGCTGTTTGAGCACATCCAGACGCTGAGCTTTTCCGAGATGGACACCATGGGCACCAGCACCCTCATCACCCGGATGACCAGCGACGTCAATCAGGTGCAGAGCGGATTGAACCTCTTCCTCCGTCTGTTCCTGCGCAGCCCCTTCGTGGTGATTGGCGCCATGATCATGGCCTTTACGGTCAACTTCCGCGCCGCCCTCATCTTCGTGGTGGCGATCCCGCTGCTGAGCGTCGTGGTCTTCGGCGTCATGGTCATCACCCGTCCGCTTTATAAGTCGGTGCAGACCCGCCTCGACCGGGTCCTTGGCCTCACCCGCGAAAACCTGACCGGCGTGCGCGTCGTCCGCGCCTTCGACAAGGAAAAGAGCGAGGTGGACCGCTTCGAGGACGCCAATGAACTGCTGACCAAAATGCAGCTCCACGTGGGCCACATCTCCGCCCTGATGAACCCGCTGACCTACGTTATCATCAACCTTGCCATCGTGGCGCTGCTGTATGTGGGCAGCATCGAGATCAACATCGGCGGCATGGCCTCCGGCGATGTCATCGCGCTGGTCAACTATATGAACCAGATCCTGGTCGAGCTGGTCAAGCTGGCCAACCTCATCGTTCAGGTGAGCAAGGCTCTGGCCTGTGCAGGCCGTGTGCAGGCGGTTCTGGACACAAAGCCCGGCATGGAGTTCCCGGCCCAGCTCACCGGCAATGTTCCGGCGGAAAAGGCCGGCGACGCCGTCCGTTTCGACCATGTGAGCCTGACCTACAAGGGCGCAGGCGCACCCAGTCTCTCTGACATCAATTTCACCGCCAAGCGCGGCCAGACCATCGGCGTCATCGGCGGCACCGGCAGCGGCAAATCCAGCCTCATCAGCCTCATCCCCCGCTTCTACGACGCCACCGAGGGCAGTGTGGAGATCATGGGCCGACCGGTCCGGCAGTACCCCCGCGCCGACCTGCGCGGCAAGGTGGCTGTGGTCATGCAGAAGGCCCAGCTCTTCGGCGGCACCATCCGCTCCAACCTGCTCTGGGGCAGCCAGAATGCCTCTGACGCTGACCTCTGGGCTGCGCTGGAAACGGCACAGGCTGCGGAGTTCGTGAAAGCCAAGCCCCTCGGCCTCGACGAGCCGGTGGAACAGGGCGGACGCAACCTCTCCGGCGGTCAGAAACAGCGTCTGACCATCGCCCGCGCCCTCGTAGGCAAGCCGGACATCCTCATCCTCGACGACAGTGCCAGCGCACTGGACTACGCCACCGACGCAGCCCTGCGGAAGGCTCTGGCCGCTCTGCCGGGCGATCTGACCGTCTTCATCGTCAGCCAGCGCGCCGCCAGCCTGCAGCACGCCGACCAGATCATCGTGCTGGACGATGGCCGCATGGTGGGCCTTGGCCGTCACGCCGAGCTGCTGGAAAGCTGCCCGGTCTACAAGGAAATTTACGAGAGCCAGTTCAAGAAAGGGGATGCGCAGAAATGAGTGCAAAAGCAAAAAGCAAGCTGACCCCTGAACAGCAGAAGGCCACCATGACCCGGGTGCTGCAGAAAATCAAGCCCTACGGCTTCTTCGTGGTGTGCAGCCTCATCGTGGCCGCTGTGAGCGTGGCGGCCCAGCTGTATATCCCCATCCTCTGCGGCAATGCCATCGACATGATGCTGGGCAAAGGTGCCGTGGACTTCGCGGGCGTGCTGCGCATCATCTACGAAATCATCGTGGTGGCGGTTGTCGCCGCCTTTGCGCAGTGGCTGCTGAGCGTCTGCAACAACCGCATCACCTTCGCAGTCAGCCGTGACCTGCGCAACGCCGCCATGCGGAAGATTCAGACCCTTCCCCTCTCTTACCTCGACAGCCATCCTTCCGGCGACATCGTGAGCCGGATGGTGGCCGACGTGGATACCTTCGCGGACGGCCTGCTGATGGGCTTCACCCAGCTGTTCTCGGGTGTGCTGACCATCCTCGGCACCCTGCTCTTCATGCTGCAGCAGAACATCCCCATCACGCTGGTGGTGGTCTGCATCACCCCGCTGAGCCTCGTTGTCGCCAGCTTTCTCGCAAAGCGCAGCTACAAATATTTCCAGAGCCAGAGCACCGTGCGCGGCGAGCAGACTGCCCTTGTCAACGAGATGATAGAGGGCCAGAAGGTCGTGCAGGCCTTCGGCCACGAAGCCCAGAGCCTCGAGGCTTTTGACGAGGTGAATGGCCGCCTGCAGAACGTGAGCCTGAAGGCCATCTTCTTCTCCAGCATGACCAACCCCGCCACCCGCTTCGTCAACAACATCGTCTATGCAGGCGTCGGCCTCGTGGGCGCGATCTATGCCGTAGCCGGAGGCATCACCATCGGCCAGCTGAGCATCTTCCTGAACTACGCCAACCAGTACACCAAGCCCTTCAACGAAATTTCCGGCGTCGTGACCGAGCTGCAGAACGCTCTGGCCTGCGCGGCCCGCGTGTTCGAGCTGCTGGACGCTGAAGACCAGACCCCCGAAGCGGAGAACGCCGCAAAGCTCGTGCCGGACGGCCACGTCCAGATCGAGGACGTCTCCTTCCGCTATCTGCCCGACCGCCCGCTCATCGAGGGCCTGTCTCTGGACGTCAAGCCCGGCCAGCGCATCGCCATCGTCGGTCCCACCGGCTGCGGCAAGACCACCCTCATCAACCTGCTCATGCGGTTCTATGATGTCAACGGCGGCTCCATCAAAGTCTCCGGCACCGACATCCGGGACGTGACCCGCGCCTCCCTGCGCGGCAGCTACGGCATGGTGCTGCAGGACACCTGGCTCCGGGCCGGCACCGTGCGGGAGAACATCGCCTACGGCAAGCCGGACGCCCCCCTCGACGAGGTGGTGGCAGCGGCCAAGGCAGCCCATGCCGACAGCTTCATCCGCCGCCTGCCCGAGGGCTACGACACCGTCATCGCCGAGGACGGCGGCAACATCAGCCAGGGCCAGAAGCAGCTGCTCTGCATCGCCCGCGTGATGCTCTGTCTGCCCCCGATGCTGATCCTGGACGAGGCCACGTCCTCCATCGACACCCGCACCGAGGTGCGTATCCAGGCAGCCTTTGCCCGGATGATGCAGGGCCGCACCAGCTTCATCGTGGCACACCGCCTTTCCACCATCCGGGAGGCCGACGTCATCCTCGTGATGAAGGACGGCCACATCGTGGAGCAGGGCGACCACGATACCCTGCTGGCGCAGGGCGGCTTCTACGCCAAGCTCTACAACAGCCAGTTCGAGGGCGTGGAGACTTAACGCTTCAACTGATAGCAATTCAACTTTTCAATGCAGCAGCGGTGAATTGCATATCGCAAAGATGCCGTTTGAATGCTGCACGAATTTCTTGACTTGCGATAAAATTTGCGATAAACGATTTTGGGAAGGAATATAATCGTGTCGAAAGATGAATATTTGATTACAGATCCACCCCTTAAAGCGCTGACTGTTTTTGCGATGCCGATGATCCTTGGCAGCTTTTTTCAACAAGTATACAATATGGCCGATTCCATAATCGTTGGTCAATTTGTTGGCTCCTCGGCACTTGCGGCTGTTGGTGCTTGTGCTGCACTGACCAATGTTTTTATTTGTGTGGCGCTTGGTGCTGGTGTGGGCGCAGGTGTGCTTGTAAGCCGCTGTTTTGGTGCAAAAAATTATGGTAGAATGAAAACCATTGTGTCAACATCCCTGATCAGCTTTTTGATCTTAAGCGCTGTCCTTGGTGTCTTTGGCTTTTGCTTTTCCCATTTCATGATGAGCGGATTACAGACCCCTGCCGATATATTGGAAGAAGCAGTATTGTATCTGCGTGTCTACTTTGTGGGTTTCCCGTTTCTATTCATGTACAACATTCTTTCCACCATGTTCACTTCCATCGGTGAATCCAAAATTCCGTTGGGACTGCTGATATTCTCATCTATCCTGAATATTTTTATGGATCTCTGGATGGTGGCCGGTCTTGGTCTGGGGGTGTTTGGTGCAGCCCTTGCGACCTTGATCGCACAAGGAATTTCTGCTGTGTTTTCGTTTTTGATCTTTCTGTCTCGGATGCGGCAATACAAGAGCTCCTTTCGCAGGTTCGACCGGCAGGAGCTGTATTCCATGCTTCGCATTGCGGTACCATCGGTTTTGCAGCAGTCCACAGTGTCTATCGGTATGATGATCGTGCAGGCAGTGGTAAATCCCTTCGGCACACAGGCACTTGCCGGGTATGCGGCAACAATGCGGGTAGAAAATGTTTTTTCGCTGATCTTCGTATCCATCGGCAATGCAGTTTCGCCGTTTGTATCCCAGAATCTTGGCGCAAAGAAAATTGAGCGCATCAAAAAAGGTTATCATGCTGCGCTGGTGTTGGATCTATGCTTTGCAGTTCTTGCTTTCGTGGTCATTGAAACACTGCACACACAGATCTCCTCGTTGTTCCTGGGAAAAGACGGAACCGCGTTGGCCTATCAGGTGTCCGGTGATTATATGAGATGGCTTGGTTACTTTTTCATCTTCATGGGCATCAAGATGGCAACTGATGGCGTTCTTCGCGGACTTGGAATCATGCGGCCGTTTCTTATTGCAAATATGGTAAACCTTGCGATCCGCTTGTCTGTTGCTTTGATTTGTGCACCGCGTTTTGGCATTGCTTTTGTTTGGCTTGCAGTCCCGGCAGGTTGGCTTGCAAACTTCCTTATTTCCTATGCGGCGCTCAGAAGATCACCGTTTCTGTTGTAGTTGGTTCATTGCAGTTTCAGCTTACAACAAAAAATGAGATAGGCAGCCCCTTTCGGGGAAGTCTATCTCATTTTTTTCGTTGGGGCTATTTTGCAACAGCCCCATTTTTGTTTGTTCTGTTTTATTTTTTGCGGGTCGGCAATAGTTTCTTTTTTTACCTGTTTTCGGCTTTCAGCACCGTTGCCTCAGCAGGCGGCGGTGTGAGGGTGGAGTGGGCCAGAATAAAATCAGCGGCGCGGCTGGATGCGATGCGCTGGGCGGCGCGGCGGCGGTCGTTGGAAGCGAAGGTGTGCTCCCCGTCCCGCTTTGCGTCCCAGTGGGCAAGCTCGTCATCCACCTCGGCTTCCGTCGGCCAGAGCTCTTCTTTCTGCGCCACCAGCAGCAGACCCATCCGGCTGCGCAGTTTGCGCTCGGCCTCGGCGTGGAGCCAGGCTCGGAATTCTTCCACGGTCTGGCCCTGCACCTTTAAGTACTGGTCGAAATTGACGCCGTTGGCCTGCATCCGCAGATTGAACTGGCGCTGCTCGGCAAAGTAGTTGCCGGCCACCAGCTGCTTGGGCAGCGGGCCGGTGACGTGTGTACCCAGCTGGGCGATGAGGGCCTGTTCGGCCACGGCGCGGGCCTGCTGGCAGCGCTGGGCGTAGATGTCCTGCGTCACCCTGGCGCGGAGGGCGCGCTTGCCCTCGGCGTCGGCGGCGCGGTCTTCGTCACCGTGGCGGCGGTTTATTTCAAGCTCGATGGTCAGCTCCCGGATAGGCCGGGGCTGGATGGGCTGGGTAAAGCCGGTGTACTCTCCCAGTTCCAGCGGCGGCAGACAGAAGAACTGCACCCCCGCCCGGAAGCCCTCGGCCCGGTTGACCACCAGAAGTTCAAAATCCGGGTCGGTGACGGGCTGCAGATCGTTTTCTTTCATCAGCTGGGCGAACAGGGGCGAGAAACCCTCCAGAATCGCCCGATTGACCGCCGCCGTCAGCAGGTCATCCTCGTCCTGCGGGGCGTCCGGGGCCGCCTTTTCGGCCTGCACCGCCGCTTCCAGCTCTTCTGCTGCGGCGGAAAAGACCACCCGGCAGTCACCGGGTTCTGCCATGCCAAAATGTTCGAGTTTCATTTTCTTCTCCCCCTCTCAGCAGACGATGCCGGCCATCAGCACCAGCAGCACGATGCCCAGCACGACGTACAGCACCTCGGCACCCAGGACGGACTTGTCGCCCTCGACGTACATCTCGGCGGGGTCGTCTGGGTTATAATAAAGGGTGACGACAGCCCCCTGTGCAAGCTCTCTGCCCTTGGCAGACTTGGGGTAATGGAGACAGTGGGTGCCGCCAGCAGTGGTGAACTCCAACAGGTAGGCTTCGCCGTCCCGGCTCTGGACGGTGCCTGCCACAGCGGCCTCGACCTTTTCGCCCCTGGTCATGAGCTTGCGGCGTCTCGACCAGCTCCGCCATGCCATGTAGAACATGATGCCTGCACCGATGAGAAAGATAATGATGTTGAACATTCGCAGTTTCCCTCTTCCGTAAATAGTCCCGCCGGGCCGCTGCCCCGCAGGGGTAATATTTATTGTATCATACTCCGCCGGATTTTTCGCCCCATTTGGCCTATACGGAATGCAACAATTTTCGCAAAAAAATTTGTCGTACTATTTTTGCAGAAAAAGCTTGACTTTCTTTGCACCTGTGGTATAATAAACATCGTTCCGAGCCGAACGGCATCGAACAAAACAGAATATGCGGATATGGCGGAATTGGCAGACGCGTTAGATTCAGGTTCTAATCGGGGCAACTCGGTGGAGGTTCAAGTCCTCTTATCCGCACTCTTGAACGACAGCTTTCAAAAAGGCTGTCGTTTTTCTTTTACCTGTAGTCCTTTTGGAAACTTTCTATCAGCGGATAAGAGGACTTGAACAGCAGCTTTTACAGAGAAAGGCCCCCCATGCAGAGAATCGACCTCTTCGGCGCAGCAGCCGCCTTTGAAACCGTACGGATGCCGGACGGCACGGAAGCGGCCATTCCAACAGAACACGCCGCAGTTATCTATGTAAATGAACAGCCGGCCTTCCGGGTGGTATGCACACCCCAGCTTCTGCCGCAGCTGGCGCTGGGGCGGCTGCTGACCGAAGGATGGATCGCCTCCGCAGAGGAAGTGGAACAAATTGCCGTCTGCGCAGAAGGCTTGAAAGTCAATATCTACCTGAACCACCCGCTGACGGCCCGCCGCGCAGCGGCACAGGAGGTTTCCAGCTGCTGCACCGACAATGTCGCGCTGGGCAGTCCGGTGGAAGTGCAGCCGCTGCGCGCGGTGCCGCATCTGGACCTGCAACCGGAGTGGGTGGACGCCCTCGCCGCTGCCATGAGCGCGGGCCTGCCGCTTTATCAGGCCACCCATGCAGTCCACAGCTGCTTTGTGCTGCACGAGGGCCGCATCCTCTGCGCCTGCGAGGACATCGGACGCCACAATGCGCTGGACAAGGCCGTGGGCAGCGTGCTTCTGGCCGGTGTCCCCCTCAGCGAATGCGTGCTCTACACCAGCGGCCGCGTACCGATGGATATGGTGCGCAAAGCCATCCGGGCCGGCGTTCCGGCACTGGTGAGCAAGACCATGCCCACCGTCCAGTCGCTGGAGCTGGCCGCAGAATACGGCTTACAGCTGCTCTGCGGCCGGAAACATCCGCTGACATCGTCAAAAAGTGCGGGGTGACATCGGTTCGCGTTGACTTACTTCCAGCCCGAGTGATAATATATTAACGAAAAGACCGCTCCGCTGTTGCAGCAGCTGGGGCGGCCTTAACTGTTGTCCGGGGAAACCCGGGCAGAAAAAAACAGGCAGGTGATAACATGAAGCAGGCAACCAACCCGTTTGCGCTCGTTCCGCTGTGGCGCAAGCGGCTTCCGGGCTACGCAGCCATGGGTGCCGCCACTGTTGCTATGGCGATCGGCCTGGTCGCCATGCAAAACGCGCGCACCACGGTTGCAGGTACCCTGCTGCCGGTGTCGGAAGCGGATGCAGCCGCCTACGGCATCAGCGCAGTGTACCAGCTCGACGACGGCAGCTATCGCGTGGAGGGCTCTCAGAAGGGCTTCCAGAGCGATGTGCAGGCTGCCGTGACCCTTGACGCCGAGGGCAATGTTTCCGCTGTCGAGATCCTCTCGCAGGCAGAGACGGACAGCCTCGGCGGCCAGTGTGTCAACCCGGAGTTCACGTCCCAGTATCAGGGCGCAGCTCCCTTTACGCTGGCAGGCAAAAGCTATACTGTGACCGACCCCCTTACCGGTGCCGCCTATGCCGCTGCCGGTGCGGCGGAGGAGCAGCCCGCTGCTGCGGAGGATCTTGACCCCGCGCAGTGGAACGTGTCCGACACCTCTCCCGAGGCCGAGGCCACCCGCAGGATGTACGCAGCAGGTCTGACCCTCTCGGCACTGAACGGCGAGCCTCTGGCTGATGAGCTGATCCCTCCGATGGATACCAGCGCCGAGGCTGTGGCACGCCGCAAGCTCTACGCCGCCGGTCTGAGCAAGAGTGCGCAGGACGGCGAGGAGCAGGCTCTGCCCTATGCGGACTGGTCCGCAGAAAAGCAGGCCGCTTATCGGCTGGCACAGGCCGAACTGACCACCGGGCAGACCAGTGCCGGCGCTGTCAGCGCAGACCTCACCGAGGTGGACGCCCTTTCCGGCGCGACCATCACCTCGGCCGCCGTCACCAACATCGTCAACAACTCGTATTTCTATGTAACTGAGGTGCTCCGCGCAGAGTGACCTCAACGGAGGAATGGAACCTATGGCAAAAACTGATTTTCTGACGGCTGACATGACCCGCCGTCAATTTATGAAGATCTCGGGCAAGAGCCTTGCAGGGCTCACCCTCTCCGCATCCATGCTGTCCCTCTTCGGCTGCTCGCAGAAGCAGGTGGACAGCGGCGCAGTGGCTACCTGGGCGCTGCCCCAGGGCCTGCTGGTGGTCAACGCCGACCTGTGTACCGGCTGCCAGCGCTGCGAGATCAACTGCACGCTGACCAACGACGGCGTGTGCTCCTCTTACATCAGCCGCGTGAAGATCCAGCGCCGTCTGAATCTGGACGGTGCCGGCAACGGCCTGCTGTCCGGCAACGACAACTGCTTTGTCTACTTCCCGGATACCTGCCGCCAGTGCGAGGACCCCGCCTGCGGCAACGCCTGTCCCCAGAAGGCCATTACGACCAACGAGCAGGGCATCCGTGTGGTGGACACCGACAAGTGCATCGGCTGCGGCGCCTGCCACGAGGCCTGTCCCTGGCATATGCCCACCGTCAACCCCGAGACCGGCAAGTCGTCCAAGTGCATCGCCTGCGGTGCCTGCGTGGCAGGCTGCCCGTCCGGCGCTCTGTCCATCGTGGACTGGGACGCCGTCACCAGCGCAGCACAGGCTGCCTACATGGACCTGTAAGGAGGAACAACAATGGCTGAAAGTTATGGCTGGACAGGCAAGATCCTGCGCGTTGACCTGACCACTGGCGAGATCACCACGCAGGACGACGCAAAGTACCATAAATATATCGGCGGTATGGGCATGGCCTACCGCATCATGTATGAGGAAGCTCCCATGGACCTCGACCCCTACGACGAGAAGGCACAGGTCATCTTCGGCGTCGGCCCCCTGACCGGTGCCGGCGTGCCCTGCTCCGGCCGCATGAACGTCACCTTCCGCTCCACCTGGTCCAAGGGCAGCTCCATCATCGACGCCCACATGGGCGGCCACATCGGCCCCATGCTGAAGTATGCGGGCTGGGACGGCATCGTCATCACCGGCATCTCCGCAAAGCCCGTCTACCTGCGCATCGAGGACGACCAGGTCTCCCTCGAGGATGCTTCTGAGATCTGGGGCAAGGGTACGTTCGCGTCCAACAAGTGGATGGTGGAGCAGAACGGCCGTGAGTTCGAGACCGCTTCCATCGGCCCTGCCGGTGAGAATCTGGTGGACTACTCCACCCTGAACACCAGCTTTGGCAACTCCGGCGGCGCCGGTCTGGGCGCTGCCATGGGCAACAAGAAGCTGAAGGGCCTGGCCATCCGCGGCACCGGCAGCGTCAAGGTGGCCGACCCCAAGAAGGTGCTGGAGCTGTCCAACTACATGATGGGCAACCTCATCGGCGGCAACAACAACCACAACGTCCCCGCACAGCCCCAGAGCTGGGCTGAGTACAGCGCCACCTCCGGCAAGAACCGCTGGTCCGGCGCACCGGGCCGTATGTGGAAAAAGGCTCCCGGCGGCCCCGTGGATACCGGCGAGCAGCCCTACAACGACATCAACAAGATCGCCCTGCGCTGCTTTAAGGGCTACTTCGACTTTGGCTCTGTGGCATCTGAGTACACCGTGAAGAACGGCGGCTGCTCCTCCTGCCCCATCCGCTGCTACACCGAGTATGATGTGGACCCGCTGGCCGATTACGACCTGCCCACCCACAACTCCAACACCTGTATGCCCGTGCTGTACGGCACCCGCGTCTACCCGGACGGCGTCCACGACTTCAAGTACGAGGGCGACGGCACCATGGTCATCAACCTGGCTTGGTCTCATGCCGTCGATGACATGGGCCTGTGGGACAACTACGGCAACCTGAACCGTGACCTGCTGTGGATCCTGCGGATGCCCCGTGAGGAGGCCACCAAGTACATCAGCGAGGAAGAGTACGACTCCCTGCCCTGGGCATGGGAAAAGGCCGGTGACCCCCGCTGGGAGGTGGAGCTCATCCGCCGCATGGCTTACGGCGAGGGCGACCTGTCCGTCATCGCAAAGGGTACGCTGGCCATGATGGAAAAGTTCGGCCTGCCCAAGAGCTGGCTGGACCGCACCGACGGTGCCACCAACTCCAACCTGATGTACAACGGCTTCCCCAACCACCATGGCCCCGCAGAGGCATGGCAGGTTGGCATGCTGTACAATCTGGTGTATAATAGAGACTGCATGATCCACGAGATCGTCTGCGAGACCGGCTCCGGAGCACCCTATGAGGTGACCAAAAAGGTCATGGAGGACTTCTTCGGCGAGGGCTGCTACGACAAGGCCAAGGCCTACACGCCCATCAACGAGAACAAGGCAAAGCTGGCCGCCTACTGCGTCAACGACAAGAACTTCCACGACTCTGCCACCCTCTGCAACTGGATGTGGCCCATGACCCAGTCTCCCTCCAAGGAGCGGGCCTACCACGGCGATCTGGACCTGCAGGCAGATTTCATGACCGCCGTCACCGGCGAGACCTACACCCAGGCCGGTCTGCAGGAGGCAGGCGAGCGCATCACCCAGATGCTGCGCGCCATGACCGCCATCAGCTTCCAGAAGAACTGCGGCAGCGCAAACCTCCGTCAGGAGCACGACGCCATCTGCGACTGGGTCTTCGACAAGGAACCCGACTTCAAGGCATTCGAGGAAGGCACCACCAAGCTGGACCGCGCCGACATGGAGAAGGCAAAAGACCTCTTCTATGACATCTTCGGCTGGGACAAGACCACCGGTGTGCCTACCCGCGAGACGCTGGAGAAGTTCGACCTCGGCGATATGGCCGACGATCTGGAAGCACGCGGCATCTACGCCCAGACTCCCGCCGGGGAGGCTGCAGCCCAGTAATTCACAGAAACGAGAGGAACTATCATGCTGTTTGGCAGACGCAAACCCGGTTATACCACCACGGTGGACGCCGCCTCCGACCCTGAGCAGGTCATCCTCGACCTGCAGAAGGCAGAGATGGCCGCGAAAAAGAAGCCGAAGGCCGAGGTCTTTGACATCGACGCGGCCAGCGAGACGGCCCGCCGCCTGAAGGAAACGGGCAGTATGTTCGACGGCAGCGCTGCAAAGCTCGGCGAGGACGTCATTGCCGCCGTGCAGAAGGAGACGGATGCTCTGGCCGCAAAGCAGGCCGAGGCACAGCCCGCTCCCGAAGAGACGGCTGCACCGGACGCCGCCGAAAAGCCCCAGCTGCTGGATTTTCTGGCCGCTGCGCCGGAGGCAGAGGGCGACCCCTACGCCGACCAGCCCACCGTCACCGCGCCGGAGCTGCCCAAGCTGACCCCGGCACAGGAGCTGGCGGGTTACATCCGCTCCCGCTCGGCGGCGGCGCTGGTCACATCCCACGCCCTGCTGGTGAGTGAGGTGGAAAACGCCGATGAGCTTCTGGCCCAGATGCCGGAAGACCCCCAGTGCGCAGACATCGTGTCCCGCGCCGGCGCAAAGGATGCCTACTACTACTCCAGCGCCAACATGAGCGACAACTACGCCATGATCGCGCAGCTCATCGAGGACAAGGACCTCTGCGCCATGGTGGCCGAGATGGTGCGGTTCAACGCCCGCGTCTACCCCAGCGCCACCCCGCTGCGGTACTTCCGCCGCTCGCCCTACGATCTGACACAGGAAGCCATCGAGCAGACGTGGCAGTCCATGCAGGGCAAGCCGGAGTACGCCGACATCGAGGAGCTGACCAACAACCAGAACGAGCGGTTCCTCTTCTCCACCCAGCACCTCACCCGCCGCTACGCAAAAGCCATCAGCGACGTGGACGAGTGGACCGACTAAAGCATCCCACACGATCAAATAGGGTATATGAGCTTCTTTGAGCAAAGGTGTCTAAACCGTCGGGCATGACACCGCGCCGCAATGCTAAGGGCTATATCAGCCGGCATTCAAGGGTGGAGGGGGAAACCCCGCCGCCTTCCCGCAGAAGAAACGCTGCAATTTGAAAAAAAGAACTCCTCCCATCCACACAGGGGCTTTCCATGCTCTGCCGCCACTGCAAGAGCGGCAGGGAGCGGAGAGCAGCCATCGGCATGGCAGTCTGCAAGCTGCCCTTTGCCGGAATGTGCGGATATTCTGCGGAGGCGTTTTGATTTTTCATCAAGACGTCTCCGCTTCTTTTTTGACCTGCCTTTTTGATAAAGAGAACACCCCGCTGCGCCCCGTCTGAGCCATAGCAGGCCGGGTGTGGCCGGGCATTTGGAGGATTTTTTTATGAAACAGCCTTTCTGCGCGCCCTCTGAGGCGCTGCGCCGCGTGCTGGATGCCGCTGCGGCTCTGCCGAGGCCGGAGACGGAGACCGTCCCGCTGGACGAAGCGGGCGGCCGCATTGCCGCCGGGACGCTTTCGGCCCGGATGGACCAGCCGCCCTTTGACCGCAGCCCCTTCGACGGCTACGCCCTGCACAGCGCCGACGCCGCCGGTGCCAGCCGCGAAACACCCGTCACCCTGCCCGTGACCATGAAGCTCTACGCCGGAGATGCCCCCGCTTCGCCTCTGCCTGTGGGCTGTGCGGCCCGCATCATGACCGGCGCACCCCTGCCCGAGGGCGCAGACTGTGTGCTGATGCAGGAGCTGACCGACAGCGGCGAGGAGACGGTACAGCTCTATGCCGCCATGAAGCCCCAGCAGAACGTGGTATTCCGGGGCGGGGACATCGCCGCCGGTGCTGTCATCGCTGAGGCCGGTACGGTACTCTCCCCCGCCCATCTGGGTGTGCTGGCCGGGCAGGGATACGCTGAAGTCCCCGTTTACAAGACGCTGACCGTGGGTGTTCTGGCCACAGGAAGCGAGCTTTTAGCTCCGGGCGAGGCTTGGACGCCCGGCAAAATCTACGACGCCAACGGCGTCCAGAACGCCGCCCGCCTGCGGCAGCTGGGCTTTGCGGTAAAACGTCGGCACTGCTCCGACGACCCGGAGGAGATCGCCCGCGAGATGCGGGAGCTGCTGGCGGAGTGCGATGCCGTCATCACCAGCGGCGGCGTCTCGGTGGGGCAGAAAGACTATCTGCCCGCTGTGCTGGAACAGCTGAACGCGGACATCCTCTTTGCGGGCGTGGCCCAGAAGCCCGGAAGTCCCATGCTGGCCGGGAAAATTGACGGCAAGCTGGTGTTCTGCCTCTCCGGCAACCCCTTTGCTGCCGCCGCTACACTGGAACAATACGCCGTCCCGGCTCTTTTGCGGGCGGCGGGGTGCTGTGAGGAAAGCTGCATCCTTCCCCGCACCACCCGCACCCTGACCACGGGCTTCTCGAAGCCCAGCAAGGGGAACCGCTATCTGCGGGCAAAGGCCATGGGCGGCAGCGTGACCATCCCCGGCGAGGGCAACGCCGAAGCCCACTCGTCCGGCAGCCTTTCTGCCATGATCGGCTGCAACTGTCTCGTTGAACTGCCCGCGGGCAGCGGCCCGGTGACTCCGGGCGAAGAAGTGGAGGTGCTCAGTTTTGTACAGTGAACAGAAAGAGGCTCTGGCCCAGGAGATCGAACTCAAGCGCCCGGCGGTGCTGGCCGTCAGCGGCCTGCACAACAGCGGCAAGACGACGCTGCTGGAAAAGCTTCTGCCTGCCCTGCGCAGCCGGGGGCTGAAAGTGGGCATTATCAAGCACGACGGCCACGATTTTACACCGGATGTCCCCGGCACCGACAGCTACCGCCTGCGGGAAGCGGGGGCCGAGGGGGTGGCGGTCTACTCCGGCCAGCGCTATCTGCTGACCGAGATGTTCCGCCTGACGGAGCAGGACTTGCTGGCGCTCTTCGAGCGTCACGGCTATGATCTGGTGCTGCTGGAAGGCTTCAAGGACAGCGGCTGGCCGAAAATCGAAGTTGTCCGCAAAGAAATTTCGGACACACCGGTGTCTTTCCAGCCGCTGGCGGTGGTGGGAGATATTCCGGGGGCAGATTTTGGATTGGAAGATGCGCAGGCTCTGGCCGACTGGCTCGTTGCCCAGATGCCGGGCCTGTAAGGAGAAGACAGATATGAAACTGATTCGTACCGAAGACGCGGCAGGCCAGGTGCTCTGCCACGACATTACCCAAATCATTCCCGGCGAGTTCAAGGGCGCACGTTTCCGCAAGGGCCATATCATCCAGCCCGAGGACATCCCCGTGCTGCTCTCCATCGGCAAAGAAAACCTCTACGTCTGGGAGAAGAAGCCCGGCATCCTCCACGAGGACGAAGCCGCCGCGCTGCTGTACAAGGCCGCTGCGGGCAGGAACATCCACGGCACCGAGCCGAAAGAGGGCAAGATCGAGCTCATCGCCGACTGCGACGGCCTGCTGAAGATCAACCGCGAAGCCCTGCTGGCCGTGAACCGCACGCCCCAGATGATGATTGCCACCATCCACGGCGACCTGCCCGTGAAAAAGGGCCAGAAACTGGCCGGTACCCGCATCATCCCGCTGGTCATCGAACAGGAGAAGATGGACGCCATGCAGGCTGCCGCAGGCAGTGAGCCTATCCTGAACGTGCTGCCCATGCAGGCCAAGAAGTTTGCCGTCATCACCACCGGCAGCGAGGTGTTCAAGGGCCGCATCGAGGATAAGTTCACGCCTATCCTCGTGGGCAAGCTGGCCGAGTACGGCTGCGAGATGACCTTCCACAAGGTCTGCGACGACGACCCGGCGGGCATCACCGCCGCCATTCTGGAAGCGAAAGAAGCGGGCTGTGAGCTCATCTTCACCACCGGCGGCATGAGCGTGGACCCCGACGACCGCACCCCGCTGGCCATCCGAAACACCGGCGCGGACATCGTCACCTACGGCGCACCGGTGCTGCCGGGCGCCATGTTCCTCGTGAGCTATCTGGACGGTGTGCCGGTCTGCGGTCTGCCCGGCTGCGTCATGTACGCCAAGCGCACCATCTTTGACCTGCTGCTGCCCCGTCTGCTGGCCGACGATGCCATCTCCGCCGAGGATATTGCCCGTCTGGGCGAGGGTGGTCTCTGCCTTGGCTGCGCCGAGTGCCACTGGCCCAACTGCGGATTTGGGCATTGCTGACTTTTGGCACGTCGGCAATGCCTCTCCCTTTGGGAGAGGTGTCACCGAAGGTGACGGAGAGGGCAAGCCCGGCGCATTAAAGCCGCCACACAGCGATAAGCAGACCCTTTGTCTGAGCGATACTATCGCCATGTCTGGGATTCGCCGTCAGCATCCTCGCCCTCTCAGGCGCTCACGCGCCAGCTCTCCCAAAGGGAGAGCCTCTGGCGTGACGGGCAGCTTAACGCGTAAAACAAAAAACAAGAGAGCCCTGCTGCACAGGGCAGAATATAAATAACTATGACTGACAACAAATTGACCCACTTTGATGCCTCCGGCAACGCCGTGATGGTGGATGTGAGCGAGAAGACCGTCACCTTCCGGGAGGCCACCGCCCACGGCATCATCACCATGAACGCCGAGGCATTCGCCGCTGTGGAGAGCGGCACCATGAAGAAAGGCGATGTGCTGGGCGTGGCCCGCATTGCCGGCATCATGGCCACCAAGCGCACCAGCGAGCTCATCCCGCTCTGCCATCCGCTGCCGCTGACGAAAGTGAGCGTGGACTTCAGGCTTCTGCCCGAGCGGCAGGCTGTGGAGGCGCTCTGCACCGTCAAGACGGCGGGCGTCACCGGCGTGGAGATGGAGGCCCTGACGGGCGTTTCCACCGCCCTGCTCACCATCTACGATATGTGTAAGGCCGTCGATAAGGGCATGGAGCTGGGCGAGATCCATCTCGTCGAGAAGACCGGCGGCAAGAGCGGCCACTACATCCGGGCGGAGGGCGGCTATGTTTGATTCTGCCCAGCGCAATATCCACTATCTGCGCCTGTCCGTCACCGACCTGTGCAACCTGCGCTGCCGCTACTGTATGCCCGACGGCGTGGAAAAGCTGGAGCGGGAAGCCGTGCTCACCTACGAAGAGTTCCTGCGTCTGGCGGCCCTGTTCGCCCGGTGCGGCATCGACACCGTCCGCGTCACCGGCGGAGAGCCGCTGGTGCGCAAGGGCGTAGACCAGCTGGTGGCGGGCCTGAAAGCCATCCCCGGCATCCGCAAAGTCACCATGACCACAAACGGCATCCTGCTGGCGCAGCAGCTGCCCGCCCTGCTGGCGGCCGGCCTTGACAGCGTGAACATCAGCCTCGACACTCTGCGCCCCAAGGTGTTCCAAAGCATCACGGCCCGGGACGAGTTCGGCCATGTGATGGAGGGCATCCGCGCAGCCCTCGACAGCGGCATCCCTGTCAAACTGAACTGTGTGCCGCAGGTGGGCGTGAACGAGGGTGAATTGGAAGACCTGGCCGCCCTCGCCGAGAGCCGCCCGTTACAGGTGCGGTTCATCGAGATGATGCCCATCGGCTACGGCGCGGCCATGCCCTGCATCTCGGGGCCGGAGCTGCGGGAGCGGTTTGCCCGCCGCTGGCCGGAGTTTTCGCCCCTGCCCGCCGCCCAGAGCGCCGGGTTCGGCGACGGGCCTGCCGTCTACTACACCGTCCCGGGCTGGAAGGGCGATGTGGGCTTCATCGCGGCGGTCCATGGCAAGTTCTGTGCTTCCTGCAACCGGGTGCGGCTGACCAGTCAGGGCTTTCTGCGCCCCTGCCTTGCCAGCGAGACGGGCTGCGACCTGCGCACCCTGCTGCGCGGCGGCGCAGCCGACGAGGAGCTTTTACAGGCCATCCGGGAGACCATCTGGTCGAAACCCCGGGAACATCATTTCGGAGACAATTCCATGCCCGCCACCCGCGGGATGTACCGTATCGGAGGATAAATTACTATGGGAAAAATTCTGGCGATCTGCACCAGCCCCAAGCGCGGCACCGTCAAGACCGAGGTGCCAAGTGCTGTCCTGACCCCGGAATGGGGCATCGTGAGCGACGCCCACGGCGGAAACTGGCACCGGCAGGTGAGCCTGCTCAGCGCCGAAAAGATCGAGGCGTTCCGCAAGAAGATCTGGGTGGACTACGGTGCCTTCGGCGAAAACCTCGTCATCGAAGGCTTCGACTTCCGCAGCCTGCCCGTCACCAGCCGCTTCGCTATCGGCGACGTGGTGCTGGAGATGACCCAGATCGGCAAGGAGTGCCACAACGACTGCGTCATCAAGCAGCAGACCGGCGAGTGCATCATGCCCCGGGAGGGCGTATTTGCCCGGGTGCTGAAGGGCGGCGAAATTCGTGTCGGCGACGAAGTGACCCTTCTGCCCCCGCCGGAAGATCCGCCGCTGCGCGCTGCGGTCATCACCCTTTCGGACAAGGGCAGCCGGGGCGAGCGGGAGGACAAGAGCGGCCCCCTCATCGTGGAGATGCTCACCGCCGCAGGCTATGTGGTGGAAGAGACGATGCTCCTGCCCGACGAGGCCAAGGCGCTGAAAGCACAGCTCATCCGTCTGGCCGATGGCCGTCAGGTGAACCTTATCCTGACCACCGGCGGCACCGGCTTCTCGCCCCGGGACATCACCCCCGAGGCCACCTATGCCGTGGCCGACCGCAACGCCCCCGGCATCGCCGAGGCCATGCGGTACCACAGCCTTTCCATCACCCCCCGCGGGATGCTGAGCCGCGCCGCCAGTGTATTGCGCGGCAAGACGCTCATCGTCAACCTGCCGGGCAGCCCGAAAGCCGTGAAGGAGAACCTCGAGTACATCCTGCCCAGCCTCGAGCACGGCGTCCGCATCGCCGCCGGTCTGGACGGCGAGTGCGCCCGTAAATAACATTGATAGAAAGAGAAAATTCATGAAAACCGATCTCATTTCCCGCCGCAGCTTTCTGTCCGTGGTCGGCGCAGTCGGCGCTGCTGCCCTGACCGCCTGCGGCGGCGCGGTTTCCAGCACTGCCTCTTCCGCAGCTGCTTCCGAGGCTGCTGGCGAGAGCGTCGAGCTCATCGTCTTCGCCGCTGCCTCCCTGACCGAGACCCTGAACGCCATCGCCCAAGACTACTCTGCCGAGAACCCGGGCGTCACCTTCCGCTTCAACTTCGATTCCTCCGGCACCCTGAAGACCCAGATCCAGGAGGGCGCTGACTGCGACCTCTTTATCTCCGCCGGTCAGAAGCAGATGAACCAGCTGGACATCACCTCTTCTGCCGACGTAAACACCGACGGTCTGGACTTCGTGGACCCCTCCACCCGTGTGGACCTGCTGGAAAACAAGGTCGTCCTCTGTGTGCCCGAGGGCAGCGGCAAGGGCATCGACAGCTTCGACGCTCTGGCCGCGCACCTGAAGGCTCAGGACATCCTGTTCTGCATGGGCAACAGCGATGTGCCTGTGGGCCAGTACACCCAGAAGATCCTGGCCTACTATGGCCTCGACGAAGAGGCTCTGGCCGCTGCCGGTGTCATCACCTACGGCTCCAACGTCAAGGAAGTCACCACCCAGATCAGCGAGGGCAGTGTGGACGCCGGTGTCGTCTACTGCACCGACGCTTACAGCGCCGGTCTGACCCCCGTGGACGAGGCCACCGCCGAGATGTGCGGTCAGGTCATCTACCCCGCCGCTGTGCTGAAGGCTGCCCCCAACGCCGAGGCCGCCAGGGAGTTCCTGGCCTATCTGCAGACTGACCGTGCCGCCACCGTATTCGAGGGCGTGGGCTTTACCGCAATGTAAGGTCAGCCTGACCGTGAGCAAAAGCCTCTTCCTTTGGGAGAGGTGTCACCGCAGGTGACGGAGAGGGCAAGGACGCTGACGGAGAAGCTCAGGCATGGCGATAGTATCGCTCTGATAAAGAGTCTACCTATCGCTGTGCACCGGCGCTGTCGCAACGGGCTTGCCCTCTCAGTCTCGCTTCGCTCGCCAGCTCTCCCAAAGGGAGAGCCTTAAGGCCCCCAACATTCGAGGTATCATTTATGGATTGGTATCCCTTATGGAACAGCCTGCGCATCGCGCTCATCAGCTGCGCAGCGGTGTTCTTCCTCGGCATTTTTGCCGCTTATTATATCGCAAAGCTGCCCCGCACCGTCAAGGGCGTGCTGGACGTGGTGCTCACCCTGCCCATGGTGCTGCCGCCCACGGTGGTGGGCTATTTCCTGCTGCTGCTCTTCGGCGCAAAGCGGCCGCTGGGCATCTTCTTCATGGAGCATTTCGGCGTCAAGCTGGTCATGAACTGGTACAGCGCCATCTTTGCGTCCATCGTGGTGGCCTTCCCGCTGATGTACCGCACCGCCCGGGGCGCCTTCGAGAGCTTTGACGAGACGCTGGCCTGGTCGGCCCAGACGCTGGGACAGTCCAACGCGTGGATATTCTGGCGGGTGCGGATGCCCTGCTGCCGACAGGGCATTCTGGCCGGTACGGTGCTGGCCTTTGCCCGGGCCTTGGGCGAGTACGGTGCTACCAGCATGATCGCGGGCTACACCCCAGGCAAGACGGCCACCATCGCCACCACCGTCTACCAGCTCTGGCGCACCAACGATGAGGCCGGTGCCATGCGGTGGGTGCTGGTGGACATCGTCATCTCTGCTGTGGTGCTGCTGGCCGTGAACCTCCTGGAGAAAAAGCAGAAAGCAGGTGGCCGCGCATGAGCCTGGAAGTACACATCGAGAAAAAGCTGAACGGCTTCACCCTCCGCTCCGACTTCACCGCCGGGAACACTGCCACGGCCATTCTGGGCGCGTCCGGCTGCGGCAAAAGCATGACGCTGCGCTGCATCGCGGGCATCGTGAAGCCCGACAAGGGCCGCATCGTGCTGGACGGGCGGGTGCTGTTCGACAGCGGGCAGCACATCGACCTGCCGCCCCAGCAGCGGGGCGTGGGCCTGCTCTTCCAGAACTACGCCCTCTTCCCGAATATGACCGTGGAGCAGAACATCCTCTGCGGCCTGAAAGCCGAAAGGGACAAAGCCGCCCGCAAGGCCCGCTGCGCCGGGATGCTGCGGGCCTTGCGGCTGGAAGAACTGGCCAGCCGCCGCCCGGCAGAGCTTTCCGGCGGACAGCAGCAGCGCACCGCGCTGGCCCGTATCCTTGTGGGCAAGCCGAAGATCTTGATGCTGGATGAGCCGTTCAGCGCACTGGACAGCTACCTCCGCGAGGAGGTGGAGGGCGAAGTGGGCAGCCTGCTGGCGGGTTTCGACGGCACAGCCCTCCTTGTCACCCACAACCGGGACGAGGCTTACCGCCTGTGCCGGGACATGATCGTCATGGACGGCGGGCAGGTGCTCCGCACCGGCACCACGAAAGAGGTCTTTGCCGACCCGGGCAGCACCGCTGCGGCCCGACTGACCGGCTGCAAGAACATCCTGCCCTGCACCCGGGTGGACGCCCACAGCGTCCGCCTCGCAGGCTGTGAGAGTCTGCTGCACCTCGCCGCTGAGGTGCCGGATGGCTGCACCGCCGTGGGCATCCGTGCCCACGACTTCGCCCCCTCCGCCCCGGGCGCAGAGAACGCCCTGCCGGTGAAGCTTCTCTCGGCCAGCGAAAATCCCTTCGACTGGAACCTCATCTTCCAGCTGCCGGACGGCACCACTCGTCTGTGGTGGAAAGTGAGCAAGACGACCCTCTCCGTGGCCGAACCCGACGCCCCGGCCTGCCTCTCCGCCCCGCCGGAGCGCATCATGGCGCTGGTGGATCATAAGTAAACGCCAAAAGAGCCGGTGCAGATGCACCGGCTCTTGCTCTGTTTTTATGACTCGCCGAAGAATTTCTTGGCAATATCGGCGCTCTGCTTGGCATCCTTGGCGTACCAGTCCGCGCCGATCTTCTCGGCGTACTCGGGCGTCAGGACAGCGCCGCCCACCATCACCTTGCAGTCGAGCTTTGCCGCATGGAGGGCCGCGATGGTCTCCTCCATGCTCTTGAGGGTGGTGGTCATCAGGGCCGAGAGCCCCACGAGGTGGGCATCCTTCTCCCGGACAGTGTCCACCACCGTCTCCACCGGCACATCGCGGCCAAGGTCGATGACCTCGAAGCCGTAGTTCTCGAGGATGACGCGGACGATGTTCTTGCCGATGTCGTGGACGTCGCCCTTGACGGTGGCGAGGACGATGCGGCCCTTGCTGGCCCCGGCCCCGCCCCGCTTGGCGATGGCTGTCTTTATCTCTTCAAAGGCGGCCTGTGCGGCGCTGGCGGCCTGTAACAGCTGGGGCAGGAAGAGCCTGCCCTTCTCGTACTTTTCACCCACCACGTCCAGCGCCGGGATGAGGGCCTCGTCCACCAGCGTCAGGGGCTCGTTTTCGTCCAGCAGGGTGTGGGTGCGGGCGGCGGCTTCACCCTTGAGGCCCTTTTCCACCGCCTGCATCAGCGCGGCAAAAGGGCCGCTGTGAGCTGCATCCGCCTCCGCCGGGGTGTTTGACGTCTGAGACGCCTGGGCCGTCCGGGCCTGCTTCAACGCGGCGCTGGCAGGGACTTTATCGGCATAGCGGGCGATGTAGGCCATGCTCTGCTTATCACGGTTGGTGAGGACGTTGTAGGCGTAGACCGCCGCCATCATCTCTTCGCTGGAAGGATTCATGATGGCGAGGTCGAGGCCCGCGTACATGGCCATGGTGAGGAAGGTGGTGTTCAGGTAGGGGCGGCAGGGCAGGCCGAAGCTGATATTGGACACACCGAGGATGGTGCGGACGCCCAGCTCCTTCTTGCAGCGGGCCAGCGCCTCCACGGTGGCCAGAACGTCCTGCTGCTGGGCGCTGGCGGTGAGGGTCAGGCAGTCGATATAAATATCTTCCCGGGGGATGCCGTGGGCCAGCGCCGCGTCCACCACCCGCTTTGCGATCTCAAACCGGGCGTCGGCGCTGGGCTGGATGCCCCGCTCGTCGATGGCAAGGCCGACGACGGCCGCGCCGTACTTTTTGCAGAGGGGCAGGACACGCTCCAGCACTTCGGTCTCGCCGTTCACCGAGTTGACGATGGGCTTGCCGTTGTAGACCCGCAGGCCCCGCTCGAGGGCGTCTGCGTGGGAGGAATCCAGCTGCAAGGGCAGGCTGACGACACTCTGCAGAGCCTTCACCACCTGCTCCATGACGGCGGGCTCGTCCACGCCGGGCGCGCCCACGTTGACGTCCAGCACCTGCGCACCGGCCTCGGACTGGCTGACGGCCTGCTCGAGGATGTAGTTCATGTCGCCCTCGCGCAGGGCCTGCTGGAACCGCTTTTTGCCGGTGGGGTTGATGCGCTCGCCCACCACGGTGATGCCATCTACGGTGACGAAGTCCATCGGCGAGCAGAGCACCGAGGGCATGGCGTGGGCGGGGCGGCCCGGCTTGCAGTCGGCGAAGACGCCGTTCAGCAGCTTGATGAAATCGGGGGTGGTGCCGCAGCAGCCGCCCGCCGCAAAGAGCTTCAGATCGCGGTAGGGCTTCATCTCCATGGCAAAGAGCTGGGGCGTGATGTCGTAGCCGCTGCCGTCGGCCCGGGGCAGGCCCGCATTCGGCTTGACAAAGACCGGGAAATCGCCGGGCAGGGCCTCGGCCAGCCGCTTCGCCATGGGGAAAATTTCTTTCGGGCCGAGGGAGCAGTTGATGCCCACAGCGTTGGCACCGAGGCCCCGGGCCGTGACGGCGAAGCTCTCGACGGTGCAGCCGGTGAAGGTGCGCCCGCCTGCCTCAAAGCTCATGCTGGCGAGGATGGGCAGGTCACAGTTCTCTTTCGCGGCCAGCAGAGCGGCTTTCAGCTCGTAGAGGTCGGTGAAGGTCTCAAAGAAGACGAGATCGGCCCCGGCGGCGACACCCGCCCGGACGATGCGGCCATACTCGGCCACGGCGTCTTCAAAAGCCAGCGTGCCGTTGGGCTCCAGCAGTTCGCCCAGCGGGCCGACGTCCAGCGCGGCCAGTGCGCCATAGGGGGCGCAGGCCCGCTTGCAGTTGGCGATGCCCGCCGCAATGATCTCTTCCAGCGTGTATTCGCTGCCCGCCAGCTTATGGGCCGACGCGCCGAAGGTGTTGGCATTGATGATGCGGCTGCCTGCGGCGGCGTACCGGCTGTGGATGCTCTCGATGAGCTGCGGGTCGGTGATGTTCAGTTCCTCAGGCCGTGCGCCCAGCTTCAGGCCCGCCGCCTGCAGCATGGTCCCCATGCCGCCGTCGAGAAGGATGGTATTCGGCTGGGTAAACAGTTCATTCGCTTGCACAGGTCTTGCCCCTCTTTCTATATTCGCACCGCGTGTTCAGCACGCAGTGTCCGCACCCGGCAAGGCGTCCTTTCACCGGGTGGTCGCTCAGGCCCAGCAGAGCGGTCACGCTCTTGCGGGGCGTCATCAGGTCATTTTCGGTCACGCAGAGCCCGGCCCGGCGGGCGGTGTCCAGTGCCGCCGCCACCAGCGGCTGCACCCCGATGGGCCAGTCGCCATAGCCCGGCGAGAAACGGCCCGTGAGGTACTTGTCCTGCTCTGCGGCCCACTGCCGCAGCTCGGCCTCGGCGGCGTCCGCAGCCTGTTCGGCCAGCACAGAGCCGATGGCGTCCGACGCCACACCGGCGGCGATGTCGCCCACACCGGCCCGGCGTATCTGTCCGTCCACGCCGGGGCCGACTGTCACGGCCAGAAGCAGGGCCTCACTGCACCCTTCCAGATGCCGGAAGATGTCCTCCCCCTTCAAAATACCGGCCTGCGTGAGGCTCTCCACGTCGGCCTCGAGCCAGACGGCCCGGGGCGTGGCGGCGGCGAGAAGGGGCGCAGCGCACTTTTCCAGAAGGGTGAGGGTAGCGCTGTCAGCCTCGCCCCGCGCGCCAAAATACCGCGCGGCCTGCCGGATGTCGATGGACTCCGGCTTTGCTAAATTCAGGGGTCTGCTGGGGCCGATGGGCATTTTCCGCCGCCTCCTTCTTTTGAATAAAGTATGATAAGTATACCGCACAAGTAGGCTAAAATCAACACAAAAGCCCCTCCCTCAGCATTTTTGCCGGGGGAGGGGCCTATGATATGATCTTTCCTTTCAGCCTCCCCTTGATAGGGGCAACAACGACGACCGCCGCCAGTGGCGGAAACAGGGAGTCGCTGTTGGGGCAGCGGCCAGCAAGACGCAAACGAAGTGCTGCGGATGCTGGGTGCCGCAACCCGGCCTTGTCGAGCGAAGGCAGACTGAGAGGTTATTCTCTTAGTCGCGGTATTCTTCCATCTTGAAGGCCTCGTAGACGTCGCCTTCCTTGACGTCGGCAAACTTTGCCAGAGTAACGCCGCACTCGTAGCCCTCGGCCACTTCCTTGGCGTCGTCCTTGAAGCGCTTCAGAGATGCGATCTCGTCCTCCGTGATGACGATGCCGTCACGGACGACACGCACCTTGCTGTCGCGGGTGATCTTGCCGCTGGTGACACGGCAGCCTGCGACGGTGCCGACGTTGGAGATCTTGTAGACCTGACGGACCTGCAGCTCGCCCAGAGACACCTCGCGGAACTTGGGAGCCAGCATACCCTTCATAGCGTCGGTGACGTCGTTGATGGCGTCATAGATGACGCGGTACATACGCATCTCGACCTTGGTGGCAGCGGCCTCTTCCTTCGCCACGTTGTCGGGGCGGACGTTGAAGCCGATGATGATGGCGTTGGATGCGTCGGCCAGGTCAACGTCGGACTTGCTGATGGCGCCGACACCGGCGTGGATGACGCGGACGCGGACCTCATCGTTGGAGATCTTCTCGAGGCTCTGCTTGACAGCCTCGGCGGAGCCCTGGACGTCAGCCTTGACGACGATGGCCAGCTCCTTCATATCGTTCTGAGCCATCTGGCTGAACAGGTTATCCAGCGTGACCTTCTGGAAGGAGGAGAACTGCTTCTCCTTGGCGGCAGCGATGCGCTGCTCGGCCAGCTCACGGGCCAGACGCTCGTCCTCGACGGCCTCGAACAGGTCGCCGGCCTCAGGCACAGCGGTCAGACCGGTGATCTCCACAGGGGTGGAGGGGCCGGCGTCGTTCAGCAGAATGCCCTTGTCGCTGCGCATGGTACGCACACGGCCCACGGCGGTACCGGCGATGATGACATCGCCGGAGTGGAGGGTGCCGTTCTGCACCAGAATGGTAGCGATGGGGCCCTGGCCCTTGTCCAGACGAGCCTCGACGACAGCGCCCTTGGCACGGCGGTTGGGGTTAGCCTTCAGCTCCATGACCTCAGCTTCCAGAGCGATGCGCTCCAGCAGGTCGTTGATGCCCATGCCGGTCAGCGCAGAGACAGGGATGCAGGCAACGTCGCCGCCCCAGTCCTCGGTGATGATGCCGTACTTGGTCAGGCCCTCCATCACGCGCTCGGGGTTGGCGGTGGGCTTATCCATCTTGTTCATGGCCACGATGAGCTTGACGTTGGCGGCCTTGGCGTGGTTGATGGACTCGACCGTCTGGGGCATGATGCCGTCATCGGCGGCGACGACCAGAACTGCAATATCGGTCATGTTGGCACCGCGGGCGCGCATGGAGGTGAACGCCTCGTGGCCCGGGGTATCCAGGAAAGTGATGAGGCTGTCGTTGACCTTGACCTGATATGCACCGATGGCCTGGGTGATGCCGCCGGCCTCGCCTGCGGTGACATTGGTCTTGCGGATGGCATCCAGGATACTGGTCTTGCCGTGGTCAACGTGGCCCATGACGCAGACGACCGGGGGACGGGTGACGAGATCGTCCTGAGAATCCTCCTCCTGGGTGAACAGGCGCTCCTCGATGGTGACGTGGACTTCCTTCTCGACCTTGGCGTGGAACTCCTCGGCCACCAGAGCGGCGGTATCGAAATCGATGATGTCGTTGATGGCATGCATCTCGCCCATCTGCATGAACTTGGCGATGACCTTGCCGGCCTGCTGCTTCAGGCGGGCAGCCAGCTCACCGACAGTGATCTCATCGGGGATGAGGACCTTCAGCTGCGCATTGCGGGCCTTTTCCAGCTGGATGCGCTGCAGACGCTCGAACTCGGTCTCGCGCTTGCCCTTCTGGAACTGCTGGCGCTGGCGCTGGCCGCGCTGGGTGAACTTCTGCTTGTTGCCCTGGGGGGTGGGCTTGCGGCGGTTCTCGGTGTTCTTGGTGGAAGCCAGATCGTCGTAACGGGCGTCGAAGCGGTCCACGTTCATATCGACGGTGCGGGTATCGACGGTGACCTGATTGTCCTCGCGGCGGACAGAGACGGACTGAGCAGTAGCAGCAGTAGCCTTTGCGCCGGTCTCACGGGCCAGCTCGCTCAGGGAGACGGTCTTCTCCTCGCGCTTCCTGTGCTGCTCGTTCTTCTTGTTGTTTTGCTTGGCAGCGGGCTTTGCCTCGGCCATTGCGGGCTCAGCCTTGGGAGCCTTGGGAGCCTCGGGCTTCTTTTCGGCCTTGGGCTCTGCCTTCTTCTCGGCGGGCTTCGGTTCAGCCTTGGGGGCCTTGGCGCTGTTCAGGAACTCGTCCAGGCTCTTGACGCTGTTGTCCTTGCTGAACTTCTCCAGCAGGTAGTTCAGCTCGTTCTCCTCCAGAGTGGAGCTGTTCTTCTTGCCGGTGCTGCCCATGGCGTTCAGCTCGTCGAGGACCTTCTTGGCAGAGATGCTCAGGTCCTTTGCAAAATCGCTCACTTTATATTTTACGGTCATTCGCTCATATCCTCCTCAGTTTGAATCGCTCCGCACGCCGTCAGCCGGTCAAAGCAGAGCTTGGCGAGGTTGCGGTCGGTGACGGCATAAATGGCCACCGGTTTGCGGCTGATGTCAGCCAGCTTATCCTGTGTCAGCGGCATGGGGATGACGTCCACCATATCGCCCACAGCGTAGTTGAGCCGCTGCACGGTCTTGGGGCTGGCGTCGGACGCAGTCATCACGAGCCATGCCTTGCCCTTGACGACGGCGTCTTCCACCGCGTCAAAGCCCATGGTCAGAGCGCCCGCCTTGCGGCAGAGGCTCACGGCCTGGAACAGGGCCTCATTCGGCTCAAGGGCCGGTTTTGCGGGGGCGTTATGCTTCTTTGCCATCGCGGTCGGCCTCCTTTTCTGCTTCCACACTGGCCAGCTGCTGGGCCAGTGCATCGTATACCTCGGCGGGGACCGGCTGCTCAAAGCAGCGCTCCAGCGCCTTCTTCTTTTTTGCCTTTGCAAGGCAGGCGGCATCCGGGCAGAGGTAAGCACCGCGGCCGGGCTTCTTGCCCACGGGGTCGATGCTGATCTCTCCGCTGGGTGCGCGCACCACACGCACCAGTTCCTTCTTGGGGCGGCTGGTCAGGCAGCCGATGCACTGGCGGGCAGGGATCTTCTTTTGTGCCATCCGGTTTTCCCTCCTTCGGCAGGTGTTCCGCGCTTATTCTGCGGCGGTGTCTTCGGTCTTCTCAGCCTCGGCAGCCTTCGGCTCTTCCTCGCCGTAGTAGCCGCTCTCGGGGCGGATGTCGATATTGTAGCCGGTCAGGCGGGCGCACAGACGGGCGTTCTGGCCCTTGTTGCCGATGGCAAGGCTCAGCTGCTGGTCCGGCACGGTCACGCGGCAGGAGCGGGTCTCGCCGGGCAGCAGCTCGACCTTGACCACCTTTGCGGGGCTGAGAGCTGCGGAGATGAACTCGGAGATGTCCTCGCTCCACTTCACGATGTCGATCTTCTCGCCGCCCAGCTTCTCGACCACAGCGGCCACACGGTCGCCGTGGGGGCCGATGCAGGCAGAGACGGGGTTGACGTTGGCGTCCTTGGACCAGACAGCCATCTTGGTGCGGGCGCCGGCCTCGCGGCTGATGGCCTTGACCTCGACGGTGCCATCATAGATCTCAGGCACTTCCAGCTCGAACAGGCGCTTGACGAGGCCGGGGTGGGTGCGGCTGATCATGACGCGGGGGCCGCGCTCGCTTGCCACGACATCCACGATGTAGACCTGCAGCATCTGGCCCTCGGTGTAGACCTCGCCGGGGACCTGCTCGTTGCGGGGCAGGATAGCCTCGCCGCCCTTGCCCAGGTCGAGGGCAACGATGCCCTTCTCGGGGTCAACGCGGGTGACGGTGGCCTGCACGATGTCGTGGGCGCGGGACTGGATCTCGCTCAGCTGCTGGCTGCGCTCAGCCTCACGGATGCCCTGACGGATGACGTGCTTTGCGGTCTGGGCGGCGATGCGGCCAAAGTCCTTGGTCTTGAGGGGGGTCACGACGCGGTCGCCCACCTGATAGCTCTTGCGGATGTGCTGAGCCTCGGTGATGCCGATCTCGCTGTGCTCGTCGTACCAGTCCTCATCGGCCACGACGTCCTGGATGAGGGCGACGTTGAACTTGCCGGTGCTGGGGTCGATCTCGACCATGACGTGGTCGTCCTCGACCTCGTAGTTCTTCTTCACGGCGATGACGATCGCAGCCTTGATCTTTTCGATCAGGTACTCCGCGGTGATGCCGCGCTCGTGCTCCAGCATGGAGAGAGCTTCAAAAAATTCGTTGTTCGCTGCTGCCATTTTTCGGGTTCCTCCCAGTAATTTATTTTCGTCTTAATCAAACAGATGTTCGTCATCACAGAGATGGACGCCGGATGCGGCGTTCACCTCAAAGCTCACCGGGCCGTTCTCCGTCTCGACCGTGACGGTGCTGCCCTCGCGGCCTTTCAGGATGCCGGTAAACTCGCGCACGCCGTCGGCGGTGGGGCGGATGAGCTTGACGCCGATCTTCTCGCCCTTGAGCGCCTCGTAGTGCTCCGGGCGGGTCAGCTTGCGGCCAAGGCCGGGGCTGCCCACCTCGAGATAATAGCTCTGGTCGATGGGGTCTGCCTCATCGAGGATGGGGTCCAGCGCGTGGGACACTTCGGCACAGGTGTCGGTGTCCATGGTGCCGTCCCGGTCGATGAGCACACGGAGATACCAGTCCGGCCCTTCCTTCTCAAAGACCACATCCCACAGGCGCAGGCCCATGCCCTCCACGACGGGGCGGACAAGCGCTTCGACTCTCTGGGCGGTGTTGCCGCCAGACTGCTTCGCCATAAAAAACCTCCAAACAAACAAGAAAAGCGGACCTTGCGGCCCACTTTCCAATAAAACTATAGCGTACTACTAGAATATAGCATACTCTTGCGGATTATGCAAGCTTTTTCGTGAAAAATCCTCTTCTCACAGCACCCACACACCGTCACGGAACAGCTCCACGGTGCGGCCGTCGCGGCACTTGCCGGTGATATGGCTGTCCTCGGCGCCCACCATGACGTCCTCGTGGATGGCGGACTGGTTCATGCCCCGGGCCAGCAGCTCGTCCTTGGTCAGGCGGGTGCCGCCCTCAGTGGTGCCGGGGTAGCTGGCACCAAAGGCGATGTGACAGGCGGCGTTCTCATCGAAGAGGGTGCTGTAGAACAGCGCGCCGCTGCGGTTGATGGGGCTGGACGCCGGAACCAGCGCCACTTCGCCGATGCTCCGTGCGCCCTCGTCGGTGTCCAGAAGCCGGCCCAGAAGCTCTGCGCCCTCGTCTGCACCGTGCTCCACGACCCGGCCATCCTTGAAGGTGACATGGAAGCCCTTGATGAGCTGGCCATTGAAGACGTAGGGCTTGGTGCCGTAGACGATGCCGTTCACCCTGTCCTTGTGGGGGGCGGTGAAGACCTCTTCGGTGGGGATGTTGGGCAGGAAGACCACGCCCTTTTCGCTGACGCTGGCGGCGCTCTCCCAGGTGGCCTTGTCGGCGATGCCGACGGTCAGGTCGGTGCCGTTGCTGCTCTCGAAATGGACGCTCTCGAGGTCGAGGGCGTTCATCTTGTCCTTCAGGCTGGTCAGACGGTCGAGGTGGGCCTTCCACTCGCTGACGGGGTCGCCGCCCGTCACCCGGCAGACGTCGAAGATGAGCTGCCAGAGCTTCTCGATGGCCGCAGCCTCGTCCAGCTCCGGGAAGATCTTCTTCGCCCAGGGGGCGCTGGGCATGGCGGCGATGGACCACTGGACGCGGTCATTCATGGTGTACTCCCGCCACGGAGCCATGAACTTGCGCTGCGCAGCGTTCACACGGCTGATCTTCGCGCCGTCCAGACCGGCGTAGACCTCGGGGTCGTCGGCAAGGATATGGAGGACGCAGACGCCGCCCTCGCTCTCGGCGTAGTCGAGATAGCGGCGCAGCTGATAAGACTTGAAGTCGGTCAGGGCTTCCTCGCTGCCCAGCTCCATCCGGCTGCGGGAAACGTCGTTGTCGCTCCAGTTCACCAGCACGTCCCGGGCACCGGCCTCGTAGGCACTGCGCACGCACAGACGGGCCAGCGGGGCGGCCTCGAGACAGCAGTTGATGATGAGGGTCTGGCCCGGCTGGGGGTTCACGCCCACACGAACGATGAAGTCGGCGTATTTTTTCAGAAGAAGAGTAAAGTTTTCCACAGAATATCCTTTCTGCCGTGCAAACCACGGCGGTGCATTTTCTATCTGACAGTATAACCGCTCCGGCCGGAATTGTCCACCCGATAAAAACAAAACAGACGCTTCTGCCGGTTGAAAAATCGGGAAACATCTGTTATACTAGTGTATGAGAGTGCTGTCTACATAACGGCAGGCGGTCTACACCTTTCCGGCCTTACGTCGGGAAGGCGAACATTTTTGTTATGCCCCCGACGCTCCACAGCGAAAGGGGGGATGTTCTATGACGCTTTTGGAAACCTTAGCTCTGCTCACGTTGCTTGCAACTGTGGGTTTCGGCATGTTTGACATAGCGTATAAGATCTTTCATAACAAAAAATGACCGCCCCAGTGTCTCACGCCTGAGCGGTCATTTTTTGTGACTGATCTGTCGGAAAGGTGCTGACCGTTTGCCAGACAGCACTCTCTTTATCTGTATTATACCACAGCCCCGCCGAAATTGCAACGGCGGGGCTGTGATATTTTGATATTGCGTACAAGATCTTCAATAACAAAAAATGATTGCCCAGCATCTAAACCTGAGCGGTCATTCAGGTTTAGTCCCAACTCGTGCGGTCATTCTTTGTGACTGATCTACCGGAAAGGTGCTGACCGTTTGCCAGACAGCGCTTTCTTTAGTTGTATTATACCACAGCCCCGCCGAAATTGCAACGGCGGGGCTGTTTTTTCACTCACAAAAGTGAGTTTTTATCAGAACTCGATCTTGCTCTCGATATAAGCCTTCAGCTCGGAGATGGGCATACGCACCTGCTCCATGGTGTCGCGGTCGCGGACGGTGACGCAGTTGTCGGCTGCGATGCCCTTGGCCTCGTCGCCCACGGTGTCGAAGTCCACGGTGATGCAGTAGGGAGTGCCGATCTCGTCCTCACGGCGGTAGCGCTTGCCGATGGAGCCGGTGTCGTCGTAGTCCACCATGAAGTACTTGCTCAGCTCATTGCGGATCTCCATGGCCTTGTCGCCCAGCTTCTTGCTCAGGGGCAGGACAGCGCACTTATAGGGAGCCAGAGCCGGGTGCAGATGCAGGACGGTGCGGACGTCCTCCTTGCCCTTGCTGTCGGTCAGATGCTCCTCGTCGTAGGCCTCGCACAGGAAAGCCAGCGCCACGCGGTCGCAGCCCAGAGAAGGCTCGATGACGTAGGGGATGTAGTGCTCGTTGGTCTCGCTGTCGAAATACTCGAGGCTCTTGCCGGAGGCCTCCTGATGGCGGCTCAGGTCGTAGTTGGTGCGGTCGGCGATGCCCCACAGCTCGCCCCAATCGGTAAACGGGAAGGCGTACTCGATGTCGGTGGTGGCGCGGCTGTAGAAGGCCAGCTCTGCAGGCTCGTGGTCGCGCAGGCGCAGATGCTCCTTCTTGATGCCGAGGCTCAGCAGCCAGTTCTCGCAGTAGTCCTTCCAGTAGGAGAACCACTCCAGGTCGGTGCCGGGCTTGCAGAAGAACTCGCACTCCATCTGCTCGAACTCGCGGGTGCGGAAGGTGAAGTTGCCCGGGGTGATCTCGTTGCGGAAAGCCTTGCCCACCTGGCAGACGCCGAAGGGCAGCTTGCGGCGGGTGGTGCGCTGGATGTTGGCAAAGTTGACGAAGATGCCCTGCGCGGTCTCGGGGCGGAGGTAGCAGGTGGAAGAGCTGTCCTCGGTGACACCGATGGCGGTCTTGAACATCAGGTTGAACTTACGGATGGGGGTGAAGTCGTGCTTGCCGCAGACGGGGCAGACCACGTCCTCGTGTTCGGCGATGAAAGCGTCCATCTCGTCAAAGCTCATGGCGTCCACGTTCACCTCGGGGTGCTCGTCGCCGATGAGCTTGTCGGCGCGGTGGCGGGCCTTGCAGGCGCGGCAGTCCAGCAGGGGGTCCGAGAAACCGGCAACGTGGCCGGTGGTGACCCAGGTCTGGGGGTTCATGATGATGGCGGCATCGAGGCCCACGTTGTAGGGGCTCTCCTGCACGAATTTTTTCAGCCATGCCTTCTTGACGTTGTTCTTGAACTCGACGCCCAGAGGGCCGTAGTCCCAGCTGTTGGCCAGACCGCCGTAAATTTCAGAGCCGGGGAAGACATAGCCCCGGTTCTTGCAGAGATTGACGATCATATCAAGGGTCTTTTCGCTCTGTTCCATTGTAAGTACATCCTTTCCGTCCGCGGCTGGTTTGCCGTGTCGTGTTGCGTCGTTGTCCCGGCGGCTTTCCCCGCAGCCGGGCCTGCTTTTCCTGTTGAAAGCAGAGTACCTTTACTTTACCATGTTTTGCGGGGATTGTAAAGGCCCGACCCCTCGCTCCTCCCCGCCCCTTCTCCAAAAAAACCAAGGCCCGGAGCGTTCCCGCTCCGGGCCTTGGAGTCATTTCTCAATGTGTATCACAGACCGGGTCTGTAATGATTTGAAGAAACAGGGGTGATTAGGCGTTCTTGGTGCTCTTGACGACGATAACGACGTACTCGACCTTCTCATCGCCGCTCTTGCCGTTGTCAACAAAAGCAACACCGAAGTTGACCTTGTTCTTGGTCTGGGTACCGGTCTTGGCGCCGTCCAGCTTGTACTCACCAGAGGTGCTGTTCTGCATGCCTGCGACAGCGGCGGTGTCCACTTTCTTAGCGATGGCGGTCCACTCAACAGCCTTCTTGGCGTCAGAGCTCTTCATGGTCATCTTGGCGATGAAGTAGGAGTAGCCCTGAGAGGTGCTCAGCTTGTCGGTGCCGACAAATGCGTTGGAGTCAGCAGTGTAGGTCTTGTCGAGAACATCGGCGTTCTTCCAAGCAGCCTCGGCCTTGGAGTCCAGATCCTTCTTGTGGTTGTAGGTGGTGGCAACCTGCACAGAGGAAGAGTTCAGTGCATCCTCGATTGCCTTAGCCTTGACCTTGTCGCTCAGAGCGCAGCCAGTCAGCATGGACACAGCCATAACGCCGGTCAGGACGAGGGCCAGAAGTTTCTTTGCCATTTTCATGATTTTTGCCTCCATAAATAAAAATGAATTATACAGGCAGGCCATCCATTTCCGGCTGTCGGCCTGTGCTATCATTATACCCCACCCATCGTTTTTGTCAATATCTTCTTCTCATTTTTATCACATTTACAAATTCCTTTCTTTTCAATCGTGCATTTTCCACAAATTCACGGAGGGCTCTCAGGCGGGCCGCAGGCGTCCAGCGCCCGGGTGCGCCCTCTCAGGCGCTTCGCGCCAGCTCCCCCAGAGGGGGAGCCTTTGGCAGGCCGGGTAACTTTCCACTGGACGACTGAGGCTCGACAGGACGCAAAAGGGCGGGCCTTGCTTACGGGGACAGCGGCTTCTGGACAACGCTCCTTGTCAAGCTGTCGCTGGCCCAGACAGCGGAGCACTGCTGCTTCCGAGATATTGTGCTTCGCTCGTCCCGCGTGGGCCTGACCGGCTCGCCAGTGGCTCCCCCTTTGGGGGAGCTGGCGAGCGAAGCGAGACTGAGAGGTTGGACGAAGGAGAACCCGACCGTAAGCACTAAAAAGGACCCCCTTTCGGAGATTGGAGCTCCGGGAGGGGGTCTTTCCTTTTGGGTGAGCCAATGGACTCATTTGCTTCTACCTTTATCACTTTTATTATATGCGATTCTCCGCAAAAGTCAAGCACTGTGCGGAAAGTTTACAGTCACTCTTCTCTTGGCATCTCCTGTATCTTTTTGGCGAAACGTGTGGTATAATGGGTTTGCGGCCTTGCCCGCCCATTTATTCGGGAGGGGAGGTGAGAAAAATGGAAAGTATCCTTTCTTTCATACTGTCTGTCGGAGCAAATGTAGCAGCTTACTACATCTGCAAGTGGCTTGACGGATGGTTCATGGGCCGTAAGCACTAAATAAAGAAGACCCCCTTTCGGAGCGGCAACTCCGTGAGGGGGTTTTCTTTTGCTTTGGTGAGAACGATGGAAAGTATCATTCTTTCTTTTGTACTTTTATTATATGCCATTCTCCGCAAAAGTCAAGCACTGTGCGGAAAGTTTGCAGTCACTCTTCTCTTGGCATTCCCTGTATCTTTTTGGCGAATTATATGTTATAATGGTTTTGCGGTCTAACTCCGCCCATTTTATTGGGAAGGAGGTGGGAACGATGAATCATATTTTTGCCTTTATGACCTCCGTCGCAGCAAACGTAGTGTCAAACTTTGTTTGCAAGTGGCTTGACGGCTGGTTCAAAGACCGTAAGCACTAAATAAGGAAACCCCCTTTCGGAGATTGCAGCTCCGGGAGGGGGTTTTCTTTCCGTGGGACGATGAATCAGTAATTGCCTTTACTATCTTTAGTATATGCCATTCTCCCCAAAAGTCAAGCACTGCACAGAAAGTTTACAAGCCTGCGCCGTGAGCCACTGCTGGACTCAACCTCTCCGTCACGGCTGACGCCGTGCCACCTCCCCTACCGAGGGGAGGCTTTGGCAGGCCGCAAAGTTTTCCTTCTCAGTTCAAAGTTTTCCTCTCCGCCAGAGGCTCCCCCTTTGGGGGAGCTGGCGGGCGCAAGCCCGACTGAGAGGGCAAGGCTGCTGCCAAACAGCTCTATGCCGCGATAGTATCGCTCTGATAAAAAGTCTGCCTATCGCTGCGCCTGCGGCTCTTTCGTGCCGGGCTTGCCCTCTCCGTCGCCTCCGGCGACACCTCTCCCAAAGGGAGAGGCTTTTTCACAGCATCGTCATCTGCTCCCCTTCATCCTCTGCGCGGACGAGCGCACCGGTCGCCGGCAGGCTGCGGACGCGGTAGCGGTGGGGGTTGGCCAGTTCCAGCGTGTCCGCCGGGACGACGGAGGCGATGGTCTGATTCTTTTTCAGGGTCACGACGGCCACGCCCTGACTGTCGCGGGTGGTCTTTGCGGCGATCTGCGCCGTGCCGACCAGAAGCATCCGTCCCGCGCTGGTGCGGATGGCCAGCTCCGTCTCCTCGGGCAGGAAGAACATGGTCGCCAGCGACTCTTTGTCGCAGTAGGCTTTCAGCAGCTTGCGGCGGTTCTGCTTGGTGGCGTAGGAGCTGAGCGGAATTTTTGCGCACTTGCCGCTGGCAAAGAAGAAGAGCATATGGCCGCCGTAGTCGGAGGTGATGACCATGTCGAGGATGCTCTCGCCCTCGTCCATGCCCAGACGGCCCGGCAGATAAATGCCCATCTGGGCCACCTTGCCGTCTTCCAGCTCGGCCAGACGCACCTTATACACCTGCTGTTTGTCGGTGAAGAACAGCGCTTCCACGTTGTTCCGCGTCTCCACCTGCCGGACGATCTCGTCGCCCTCCTTGAGCTTATGCGCACCGGCCGTGCGCAGGCTCTGGGGCGGGATCTTCTTCAGATAGCCCTCGCGGGTGAAGAACACGGTGACGGGATAATCCGGCACGGCCTCTTCCTCGGCGCCGCCCTCTTCCTCGGGCAGGTCGTAGAGAATTTCGCTGCGGCGGGGCTGGCCGTACTTCTTTGCCACGTCGGCCAATTCCTTCATGATGATCTTGCGGATGCGGGCAGGCTTTGCGAGGATGTCGTTCAGATCGGCGATGTCGGCTTCCAGCTGCTCGATCTCGCCGGTGCGCTTGAGGATATATTCCCGGTTGAGATGGCGCAGCTTGATCTCGGCCACATAGTCGGCCTGCACTTCGTCGATGCCAAAGCCGATCATCAGGTTGGGGACCACTTCCGTCTCCTCCTCCGTGGTGCGGATGATGTGGATGGCCTTATCAATGTCCATCAAAATCGCCGCCAGACCCTTGAGCAGGTGGAGGCGCTTTTCCTTGCCGTGGAGATCGTAGTAAGTGCGGCGGCGGACGCATTCCATCCGGAAGGCCGTCCACTCCTGCAAAATTTCCCGCACGCCCATGACCCGGGGCTGGCCCGAGACAAGGATGTTGAAGTTGCAGCTGAAGCTGTCTTCCAGCGGGGTGGTCTTGAAGAGCTTGGCCATCAGCTTGTCGGCGTCCACGCCGCGCTTGAGGTCGAGAGTGAGCTTGAGGCCGTTCAGGTCGGTCTCGTCCCGCATATCGCTGATCTCTTTGATCTTGCCCGCCTTGACCAGCTCGGCGATTTTGTCCATGATGGCCTCCACCGTGGTGGTGGGCGGTATCTGGGTGATCTCGATCATGTTCTCGCCCGGCACGGCGGCGTAGCGGGCGCGCACCTTCACACTGCCGCGGCCATTCTCGAAGATGTCCCGCATCTGGGCTTCGTCGTAGAGGATCTGGCCGCCGCCCACGAAGTCCGGGGCGGGCATGGTGGTGGAGATGTCGTGCTTCGCATCCTTCATGAGGGCGATGGTGGTGCTGCACAGCTCTGCCAGATTGAAGGAGCAGATGTTGCAGGCCATACCGACGGCGATGCCCAGCGTGTTGTTAGCCAGAATGGTCGGGAAGGTCACGGGCAGAAGGGTCGGTTCGGTGGTGGTGCCGTCGTAGTTGGGGACGAAGTCCACCGTCTCCTTGTCGATGTCCCGGAACAGCTCTTCGCAGACACCTTCCAGCTTGGCCTCGGTGTAACGGGCCGCGGCGCAGGACATATCGCGGCTGTAGGCTTTGCCGAAGTTGCCCTTGCTGTCCACGAACGGCACCAGCAGGCTCTCGTTGCCCCGGCCCATGCGGACCATGGTGTCATAGATGGCGGCGTCGCCGTGGGGGTTCAGGTGCATGGTGCTGCCCACGATGTTCGCCGACTTGGTGCGCGCGCCCTTGATCAGGCCCATCTCATACATCGTATACAGCAGCTTGCGGTGGGCGGGCTTGAAGCCGTCGATCTCCGGCAGGGCGCGGCTGACGATGACGCTCATGGCGTAGGGCATATAGTTCGTTTCCAGCGTGCGGGTGATGGGGTCTTCCAGCACACTGCCGGCGTTCAGTATCTCAACGCCCTCGCCCAGCTGGGGGCGGACAGGCTTTGCGGTTTTTTTGCTCGATTTTTTTGCCATTATCGTTCCTCTTTAAGACACATCCAGATCGTCCAGATACTCTGCGCCGTGCTGGGCGATATGCTCCTTGCGGCCTGCGAGGTTGTCGCCCAGCAGGATGTCGAACACCTGCGCGGTGCGCTCCACGTCGGTGGGCATCACCTTGATGAGGCGGCGGCTCTCGGGGTTCATGGTGGTCAGCCACATCATCTCGGGGTCGTTCTCGCCCAGACCTTTCGAGCGCTGGATGGTGTATTTCTTATCGCCGATCTCCTCGAGGAAGGTGGCCTTCTCGGGTTCCGTGTAGGCGAAATAGGTGCGGTCTTTCGTGGTGATCTCGTACAGCGGCGACTCTGCGATATAGACATAGCCCTCGTTGATGAGAGTGGGGGTCAGGCGGTAGAGCATGGTCAGCACCAGTGTGCGGATCTGGTAGCCGTCCACGTCGGCATCGGTACAGATGACGATTTTATTGAAGCGGAGATTGTCGAGGTTGAAGGTAGCAAGCTCCTTGTTGTGCTTGCCGCCCAGCTCCACGCCGCAGCCCATGACCTTAATGAGATCCACGATGACGTCCGACTTGAAGATGCGGGCATAGTCGGCCTTGAGGCAGTTCAGGATTTTGCCGCGGATGGGCATGATGGCCTGATATTCACTGTCGCGGCTGGTCTTGACGGCGCCCATAGCCGAATCGCCCTCGACGATATACAGCTCACGGCGGGAGGCGTCCTTGGTGCGGCAGTCCACGAACTTCTGCACCCGGTTTGCGAGGTCGATTTGGGTCGAGAGGGTCTTTTTGATGCTCTGTCGCGTTTTTTCGGCGTGCTCACGGCTCTGCTTGTTCACCAGCACCTGCTGACAGATCTTCTGGGCCTCGTCGGGCTTTTCGAGGAAGTAGACTTCCAGATAGTGCTTGAGGAAGTCGGTCATGGCCTGAGAGACGAACTTGTTGGTGATGGCCTTTTTGGTCTGGTTCTCATAGCTGGTGCGGGTGGAGAAGCTGGACGAAACGTAGACCAGACAGTCCTGCACATCCTGAAAACTGATGGCACTCTCGCCCTTTTTGTAGAGGTTCTTCTCCTTCAGATACTTGTTGATCTGGTAGACAAAGGCCGTGCGGACGGCGTGTTCCGGGCTGCCGCCATGCTCCAGCCAGGACGAGTTGTGGTAATATTCCAGCAGCTGCACCTTGTTGGAGAAGCAGAACGCCGCGCTCATCTTTACCTTATAGTCAGGCTGGTCTTCGCGGTCACGGCCGGTAGCTTCGCTCTCGCAGCTGAACACCGGCGTCAGGCTGTCCTCGCCCGCCGTCTCAGCTACATAGTCGGCGATGCCGTGCTCATAGCACCAGCTCTCCTTCCACGGCTTGCCGGTGGCGGGGTCTTTCTCCTTTTCGTCGGTGAAGTTGAGGGTCAGGCCCGCGTTGACGACAGCCTGACGGCGGAGGACATCTTTATAGTAGCTGCCGGGGACGTCGATGTCGGTAAAGACCTCATCGTCCGGCTTCCAGTGGATGATGCTGCCGGTGCGGCGGCCCTTGTAGGGCTCTTTGTGCAGGCCGCCCACATTCTCGCCCTTCTGGAAGTCGAGGTGGTAGTGGAAGCCGTCGCGGTAGATGTCGGCGGTCATCCATGCCGAGGCGTACTGGGTGGCGCAGAGGCCCAGACCGTTCAGGCCGAGGCTGAATTCATAGTTGTCCTCGCCCTCGCCGTACTTGCCGCCTGCGTACATCTCGCAGAACAGCAGCTCCCAGTTGTAGCGCTCTTCACCCTTGTTCCAGTCCACGGGCATACCGCGGCCAAAGTCCTCGACGATGACGCTGCCATCCTTGCAGCGGGTGACGTTGATGGTGTCGCCGTGGCCGTCGCGGGCCTCGTCGATGGAGTTGGAGACGATCTCAAAGATGGAGTGGGCGCAGCCCTCCACGCCGTCCGAGCCGAAGATGACGGCCGGGCGCTTACGCACACGGTCGGCACCCTTCAGCGAAGTGATGCTTTCGTTGCCATATTCCTGTTTTCTTGCCATGCTGCTCCTCCCGGCCCCGGAATGTTCTTGCAGTGGAGCCGTCTCAAACGCTTTTGCTATATATAGGTATATATCCCCACAGCGGGAGAAAAGCGATTCTTTTCATTCTCATTTATTAAACCATAGGTTGTTGAAGATGTCAAATATTCTTTCCCTGTCTGCCGCCCGCAAAAAGCGTCAGAAAAGTCAGTCTTATTTTGGACGATAACACGGGCAAAATATAGAAAATTCAAAAATTCTCAAAAAATTTTGCATTTACCCCTTTACAAAATCGAAATTTCAGGTATAATAATCATCGTCCGGTGCGCCTCTGTAGCTCAGTCGGTAGAGCAGGGGACTGAAAATCCCCGTGTCATTGGTTCGATTCCGATCGGAGGCATCCCTAAACGGTGCAGTGATGTGCCGTATATGCGGCCGTAGCTCATCTGGTAGAGCGCCACCTTGCCAAGGTGGAGGTAGCGAGTTCGAGCCTCGTCGGCCGCTCCAACATGAAGCCATCGTTTGTGCAGAGATGCACGACGATGGCTTTTTTCAACAGAAACTGCATCAAATGTTGACAACTCGATGCTCCGGGCCGTATACTGAGACTATCGTGCAGCAAACAGAGGCGGGCTGACCGCTTGCGGGCGTTCGACCCGCGGGCGTTGGCTCGCCTCTGTGCTATGGGAAAGGGAGGGAAAACCAGTGATATTCGGCAAGTACATCAACCGCTATTACCTGCGCCACGCGCCCGCGCTGCTGCTGGGCATCCTTGCGCTGCTGATGGTGGACTATATCCAGCTGCTTGTGCCGCAGCTCTATCGTCTGGTCATCAACGGCGTCAACCTTGGACAGGTGGTGGTGAGGGGCGAGACGATGCCTTTCACGAAAGAGGTGCTGTTCCAGCACATCTGCCTGCCCATGATATGGATCGTGCTGTTCATGGTGGTGGGGCGCTTTTTGTGGCGCATCTGCTTCTTCGGCACCAGCATCCGGGTGCAGGCGGATCTGCGGGAGAAGATGTTCGACCACAGCCGCCGTCTGTCCCAGCAGTACTATCAGGTGAACAAGGTCGGCAACCTCATGAGCCTCTACACCAACGACCTCGACACCATCCAGGAGTGCTTCGGCGACGGCATCCTGATGTTCTTTGACGCATTGGTGCTGGGTCTGCTGGCCCTCTACCGGATGTGGTGCATGGACAGACGCATGACCATGCTGGCCCTCATCCCGGCAGCGTTCATGTTTGCCATCGGCACCGTGATGGGCAAGACCATGACCAAAACGTGGGAGAAGCGCCAGCAGGCGTTCTCTGACCTGTCCGACTTTGCGCAGGAGAACTTCTCCGGAATCGCGGTCATCAAAGCGTTTGTCAAGGAGCTCAAAGAGCTCATCGCTTTCCGCAAACTCAACAAAGACAACGAAGAAGTCAACGTGGAGTATACCCGCATCTCGGTATTGCTCGAAGTAATGGTGACGTTCTTCGTGGAGTCGGTCATCTGCGTCATCCTCGGCTACGGCGGCTATCTTGTCTACAAGGGAGATTTTAATGCGGGCCAGCTGGTGGAGTACATCGGCTATTTCGAGGCGATCGTCTGGCCCATCATGGCGATCTCAATGCTCATCGAAAAGACCTCCCGCGGCAAAGCCTCCCTCAACCGCATCACCGAGCTGCTGGACGCACCCATTGATGTGGCCGACCGCGCCGGTGTGCCGGACCTCGAAAACCCCAAGGGCGGCATTGAGTTCCGCGATTTGACCTTCCGCTACCCGGACGGCGAGTTCGATGTGCTGAAAAACATCTCCTTCACGATCCAGCCCGGCGAGAGCGTGGGCATCGTGGGCAAGACCGGCGCAGGCAAGACGGCGCTGGTCGATTTGCTCCTGCGCACTTATAACGTCCCCGACGGCACCCTTTTCGTGGACGGGAAGGACGTCAACGGCGTCTCCATCCACTCGGTGCGGCAGGCGTGTGCCTATGTCCCGCAGGAGAACTTCCTCTTCTCGGATACCATCGCCCACAACATCGCCTTTGGCGTGGATGACGCCACCCCTGAGGACATTGAACGGGCGGCCAGCCTTGCTGACGTCCGGGACAACATTGTGGACTTCAAGGATGGCTACGAGACTGTCCTGGGCGAGCGCGGCGTCACCGTCTCGGGCGGTCAGAAGCAGCGCATCTCCATCGCCCGCGCCCTGCTGAAAGATGCGCCCATCCTGATCCTCGACGACTCGGTTTCGGCGGTGGATACCAGGACGGAAAAAATCATCCTCGACAACCTGAAAAAGAGCCGTGCCGGTAAGACGACTCTGCTCATCGCGCACCGCATCTCGACGGTGGAGGGACTGGATAAGATCATCTTCCTCGAGGACGGCAGAGTGGAGGCCGTCGGCCCTCACGACCGGCTCTATGCATCCTGCCCGGAGTACCGCAAGATGGTCGATCTGCAGAAGCTTGAAGACGAAGTGGGAGGTGGCAACGCATGATGAGTCTGAATCCGCTTCTTCTCGTGGGCGGCGTCATCGGCACCGTGTCGGTGCTGCTGCTCATCGCCTACGCCTGCGTCAAAGACAAGAAAACGGCTATGGGCTTCGAGCGCAGCATGGCCGACGGCGAGATCCTGCGCCGCCTCTTCGGCTACGCCAAGCCCTACCTCAGGCAGTTCGTCGTCGTGGGCTTCCTCGTCCTCTTCTCCATCTCCTACGACATCGCGTCGCCCCTCATCGTGGGCTACATCGAAGAGCTTGTGGTGGGCGATTTCGAACTGAAAAGCCTCTACGTCAGTGTGGCCGTTTATGCGGGTGTGCTGGTCTTCTCGATGGCCAGCACCTATTTGCAGGCCGTCATTCTGCAGCGTGTGGGCCAGCGCATCATCTCCGATTTGCGCGAAGACCTTTTTACCCACATTGAAAGCCTCTCCCACGGCCAGCTGAACGACATCCCGGTGGGCAAGCTCGTCACCCGCGTGACCAACGACACCAACGCCATCTCGATGATGTTCACGAACCTCTTCGTCAACCTCACCAAGAACGCCTTCGTCATTTTGGGCATTCTGGTGGCGATGCTCTTCCTGAACTACGAGCTGACCCTGATGGTGCTCTGCTTCGTACCCTTCATCCTCCTGTTCACGGTCATCTTCCGCAAGTTCTCTCGCCGCGCTTACCTCAAGGTCAAGGACGCGACCACCGACATCAACACCTACCTCTCCGAGAATCTCTCCGGCATTAAGGTCACCCAGATTTTTGGCCGTGAGGACGAGAAGATGGAGGAGTTCCGCCAGAAGAGCCAGACCCTCGCCAAGGCCACGCAGGAGCAGATCTTCGTCTTCGGCGTCTTCCGTCCGCTGGTGTATATGCTGTATATCAGCTCGATTTTGTGCCTGTTCTATCTTGGCGGCATGGGCCATCTGAACCATGTCACCTTCCTCGGGCAGACCATTTCCAGCGGCACCATCGTCACCTTCTATATGTATATCTCCAAGTTCTTCACCCCCATCCAGAACCTCGCCGAGCAGTTCAACTGGCTGCAGTCGGCGCTGGCGTCGTCGGAGAAGGTCTTCTCCATCATGGACATCCAGCCCCAGATGGTGGACGCCCCCGATGCCGTTGAGCTGGACGAAGTGAAGGGCGACATCGAGTTCCGGGACGTCTGGTTCAGCTACATCCCCGGCGAGTGGGTGCTGCAGGGCGTTTCCTTCCATGTGGAGCCCCGCCAGACCGTGGCCTTCGTCGGCTCTACCGGCTCGGGCAAGAGCACCATCCTCTCCCTCATCTGCCGCAACTACGAGTTCCAGAAGGGCGAGATTTTGATCGACGGCATCGACATCCGCAAAATCAAGATCTCCTCCCTCCGCCGTCACTTCGGCCAGATGCTGCAGGACGTTTTCCTCTTCTCGGGTACTATCCGCAGCAACATCGTCCTGCGGGAGGAGAACATTCCGGACGAAGAGATCATGAAGGTCTGTCGGTATGTCAATGCCGACCACTTCATCAACAAACTCGAGCACGGCCTCGACGAAGAAGTCCGGGAGCGCGGCAATAACTTCTCGGCGGGTCAGCGCCAGCTGCTCAGCTTTGCCCGCACCATCCTGCATAAGCCCAGCGTCATGATCTTGGACGAGGCCACCGCCAACATCGACACTGAGACGGAGCTTCTGATTCAGGATTCGCTGGAAAAGATGCGCAGCGTCGGCACCATGCTCATCGTGGCACACCGCCTCTCCACCATCCAGCACGCAGATAACATCATCGTGCTGTCGCGCGGCAGGATCTTGGAGCAGGGGACTCACCAGCAGCTTCTCGCCGCACATGGCCGGTATTATCAGCTGTATACGCTGCAATACCACAAAGAACAGATGGATAAACAGTAAAGCAAAAGCAGGTGCATCCAGCGGATGCGCCTGCTTTTTTGCATCGGCTCAATATTGATACGGCACGATGTCCGGCTGGTCGGGGCGGTGCTCGCCGATGATTTTTTCCATCCAGATCATGTCGTACCAGCGCCCGAACTTATAGCCGCAGTTGTGGAAGGTACCGGCCAGCGTGAAGCCCAGATGCTCGTGGAACTGGGCGCTGTTTTTGGTGAGGTATTCGTCCTCCGCCTGCGGGTAGCCGATGCAGGCGTAGAGGTTGAGGACACCCATGGCCTTGAGCCGGTCGGCCAGTGCCTCATAGAGGGCGCGGCCCAGTCCGCCGCGCCTGGCGTCGTGGTCGAGGTAGATGGTCAGCTCTGCGGCCCAGTCGTAGGCGGCACGTCCCACAAAAGCGTGGGCATAGGCGTAGCCCTCGATGCGGCCATCCCGCTCAATGACGAGATACGGGTACTTCTGCATGATGTCCCGCATCCGGCCCTCGAACTCGGCAAGCGACGGCACATCGTACTCGAAAGTGATGACTGTGTGCTTGACGTAGTAGGCGTAGATTTCCAGAATGCGGGGTGCGTCGGCCAATGTGGCGTTGCGGATCGTAATATCAGACATGGTTTTTACTCCTCAGAACATCGTAATGATAAGCGCACACAGCGGCAGGAACACGATGCTGAGCAGGGTGGTCAGCACGACGCTGCCGGCGGCAAACTGCTCATCGTGGTGGAACTGGACGGCGAACACCGAGGTGATGGATGCAGCCGGGCAGCATTCCAGCAGCAGGATGACCTGCGTGACCATGCCGTAGCGGAAGAGCCCCAGCGCGGCGAAAGCTGCGATGGTCAGCATCGGAATGAAAAGCATCCGGACTACGGTGAGCTTCCAGATGTGCTTGTCGGTGAGGGTGCGGTGCAGGTCGCCCGAGGCGATGAGCATACCGGTGATGAGCATGGAGAGGGGAGTGTTCATGTCGCCCAGAAGCTCCATGGGCTGGACGATGAGGTCGGGCAGCGGGATCTGGAGCAGGTAGAGGACGAGACCCACGACGATGGCGTAGATGGCCGGGCAGTGCAGCAGGCTCTGGGCGACCTTTTTGGGGTCGGAGCTGCCGCTGACCATGCTGTAGCCCACCGTCCAGAGCAGGAGATTGAACATGGTAAAGAAGGCGCTGGCATAAAGCAGGCCCTCGGAGCCGAAGAGCGCCGAAATGAGGGGCAGACCCATATAGCCCGCATTGGAGAAAACACAGGCGAACCGGAAGATGGGCGTCCGGCTGTCCCTGCTGCGGGCCGTGAACAGCAGGGTGATGACAAGGCCCAGCAGGATGGACAGGGTGCTCAGGGCGAACGCGGCCATGAGGTTGTGCAGAATTTCTGCGCTGAACTCCATGCGGTAGGAGTTGATGATCATGGCCGGGACGACGAGGTTGACCAGCAGGTTCGAGAGAGTCTGCTTGCCCTCGGGGCGGAGCAGGCCGGTCTTGGCACCAAGAGCCCCCAGCCCTATGAGGATGAACAGCTCCGCCACCTGCTGGGCGGTGATGACAGCAAGGTCCATAATAAGCTCCCCTCCTTACAGGATGACGTTCTTGATGAGCAGCGAAACACTGCCGTCCTCGGCGTGGAGAAATTCCACCGCAGAATCCTCGGAGAGGATCTCGGTAGGGATCTTTACCTCGATGCCGCTGGCGGTGTGGATGCTGCGGCTCTCCATCCGGCGGATGCGGGCGGGGGAGACAGTGACGGGCTGCTGGGCCTGCGCCGGCTCGAGGACGTCGCTTTTCTCCACATAGTCGTCGAAGGGGACAGCCGCCAGCGGGTATTCCTCAGCAAGCTGCTGGCGCACCTGCTCGACCGTCACCTTGTTGTCGTTGTCAGCGGCCTGATTGGCGATGAGCATGGCCACCTGTGCCTCCACGTGGGGCTCATCCTGATAGTTCTCCTGCACGGCCTGGACGGCAGCGTCCTGAATGGCCTGCAGCTTTTTCTTTTCCGGCTCGGCGGTGGTGTACTGGAAAACGACGGTGGAGAGGTAAAACTCCTTGTGGCCGTCGATGTCGAACTTTTTCTCCAGCAGCTTCATGGAGTAGTCGGTCAGGTCCACCAGCGCGCCTTCCTCCACCTTGCCGCTCTGGGTGGGCAGGCAGGCCCGCTGCTGGATGATGGAGTTGACCGGCGCACCGTCTACGCTCTCGGTGTAGTGGGTGTAGCCGTTTTTATAGTTGAGCTTGAGGATGCCCAGCCACGGCTGGCCGTCCCGGGTGAAGTCCACCACAGCGAGGTCGGCCCCCGGAATGGTGGTATGAGCGTGCATATAGTCGAACAACACGCCCGCAATGCGGCAGGACAGGTCGATAAAGTCCTTGTTCTGTTCCAGCTCGTACCGGAATGCCGAGTCCGGCAGGGGGCGGCACTGGCGGATGTCGTCGCTGGCAAGCAGCTTTTCGATGTGGTATTGCAGATAGGCCGTCTTTTCGGCTGTCATCTCCATGCAGCTGCCGCTGAGCACGGGGGCATCCAGCGTGGTATCCAGAACGTGGAGAATGGCCTGATGTACGATGATCTCCATAGGTGAACCTCTTTTTTGTATACAAGAAATCTCAAATCACCTGTCAGTATAACACAACCCGGCCCAAAAGGCGAGAATGACTTGAAGCTCTGTGGCAGAAATGCTATACTTGGCCTAGAAACACCTATTATATAGGGCAAAAGAAGGGAGACTCCGGTATGGAATTTCGGGAAAAGCCGATGCAGAACCTCATCCGCATCAAGGACAAGGAGATCTGCAAGAATGTGCAGGCACTTTTGCTGGACGGCGAAAGCATCGTGGGCGCATACAAGACGGTGCGCGATCAGGCCGTTTTTACGAGCCACCGCATTTTCATGGTGGATATGCAGGGCGTTACCGGCACCCGGCAGGAGATCTTCGTCCTGCCCTACCGGAAGATCGTCCACTTCGGCATCCAGACGGCAGGCTTCGGCGACCCATTGCAGACTTCGGAACTGACGGTCTGCTACGCCGACGAGCACGAGATGAAGTTCGGCTTCATCGGGCAGGAAGAGCTGCTGGCTGTGGCGCAGGCCATCAGCCGGTGCATCCTGTAAAATAAAAATGAAACAAAACGGGACAGCCCCGCTCTGAGATGTGCCAGAGCGGGGCTGTCCCGTTTTGCTGTGATGATGAATAATGAAGAATAGATGATGGCGTTTTCAGCAGGCGCGGCCAGCCTCGAGCATATAGCGCAGGAAGCCGGTGACATCAGCGGGGTCGCTCACGCTGATGCTGAAGCCCTTCTTGGGAGCGTCCAGGGTCTGGAAGATGGCGGAAGCCTCGTTGTCCTTCTTGAGGTCGCAGGTGGAGCCATTGTCCAGGTGCAGGATGACGCTGCCGCGGCTTGCGGCGACCTGTTTCATGAAGCGGTTTTTATCAAAATATTCGATGCGAAGCATAATAAATACCTCCGTGTTCGGTAAAGTGTGTAAGACTTCTGCAAAAGCCTTGTGGGTCGGGGTGCGGGCGGCATCGCGGCCTTGGAGCTGTGGGACAGTGCGCAAGACCCTTGGAAGTGGGTTGTATCTGCCCCGTTTCAGTGCTATACTGAGCTTATCAGCTCCGATGAAATAATACCACGAAACCGGCACAAATGATAGAACAAAAACACATACTTTGTACAACAAAATCGGCTTTGATAAAAAATCTTCAATGTATTGGGGAAAGGAATTGGCGAATATGGCACTAAATATCAGCTCCAACATCGTCGCCAGCGAAAAGGGCAGGGAACTTGTGCAGCACGGCAGCGCGCTGTTTCCCATCGCCTGCTATGCCGAGGATCTGTCCAGCTATTCGGTGGCGTGGCACTGGCACGAAGAGTTTGAATATGTGCTCTGCACGAAGGGGCCGCTCCATGTGGACGTCAACAAGACCCGCCTCACCTTGCAGACCGGGCAGGGAGTGTTCATCAACTCGGGCGTCCTCCACGCGGTGGAGCAGGCACCGGAAGGCACAGCCCTGCTCCACTCGGGCGTGTTCCATCCGCGGCTCGTGGGCGGTATGGATACCATCTTCTGGCAGAAGCTCATCCGCCCCATGACCCAGCCCGACGCCCCGCCATTTTTCCTTCTGGATGGGTTGGTGCCGTGGCAGAAACAGGTGCTGGACTGTCTGCACGAGAGCTGGAAGGCCGTGTCGGACGAACCCTTCGACTACGAGAACCGGGTGCGCTACTACCTCTCGCTGGCCCTGCGGCTGCTGAGCACCCAGTGCGTGGGCGGGCGGACGAAAGTCTCCCAGCAGGAGCAGATCGCCTCCGAGCGGATGAAGCAGATGCTCCGCTTCGTGGAGGAACACTACGCGGAAGAGCTGACAGTCCAGCTCATCGCGGGCAGCGTGGCCCTCAGCGAGAGTGCCTGTCTGCGCAGTTTCAGGCAGATGCTGGGCATCACGCCCATCCAGTACGTCAAGCAGTACCGGGTGGAAAAGGCCGCTGAGCTGCTTCGCTCCACCCGGCTCAAGACAGGCGAGATCGGCGCGGAGTGCGGCTTCACCGATGGCAGCTACTTTATCAAGATCTTCCGGGAGATAAAACACTGCACTCCCAAAGAATACCGTATGAAATTTTGTTGAGATGTGAAAAAGGAGAAATCTACCCCGTGCAGCGTGCATTTACATCCGGCCCCATCACCGGCAGCATCCTGCTGGGCCTCTGCATGGGCAGCGGCGCGGCCATCTCGATGCAGTACGGCAATGGTGAGTACGATAAAATGCGCCAGAGCGTCTTCCAGTCCTTCGCCTTCATTGCGGGCATGGCGCTGGCGGACGCCATCGGCATCGGATACTATCTGGTAAGACATAAGAAGGTGACACAATGAAAATCGAACACGTTGCGTTATATGTCAATGACCTCGAAGCCGCAAAGGACTTCTTTGTGCGCTATTTTGACGCCGTGCCGAATGCGGGCTATCACAACCCGAGGACGCACTTCCGCTCCTACTTTCTCACGTTCGCGGACGGCGCACGCCTGGAGCTGATGAACAAACCCGGGATGTCCGACGAGCCGAAGCCTGCCGCCCGCACCGGATACGCGCACATCGCGTTCAGCGTCGGCAGTCGGGAGAAGGTGGATGCGCTGACGGCCCGTCTCAAGGCCGACGGCCTCGAAGTCCTCAGCGGCCCCCGCACTACCGGAGACGGCTATTACGAAAGCTGTGTCCTTGCGGTGGAAGGAAATCAGGTTGAAATAACAGTATGAAAGAACAAGATAGAGCGCGCCTCATGGAGGAACTGGAAGCTGGAAAAATTTCCGGTGTTCCCGTGGACGAGGCAGAAGTATATAAAAGACTTGGCGTAAATGAAGAATAAATAACCCAAAAGAGCAGAGCCTGCGGTGCGAACCCGCAAGTCTCTGCTCTTTTTGTTCTGTATCTATCAGCGTTTCTGGGCCGAATATCGCACAGGGGCCGGGAAAAACTACAAAAAGCCCGAAATACACGACGAAAATATTGTATTGGTTGCGCAACGACCTGTGAAAGAAATGAGAAAACTAAAACTTTTTAGATAAAACTATTGACAATGGTGGCCTCGCGAGTATAATTGCCTTATCAAATCGTTCAAAACATTTAACTAAATGACGTGAACTGATTTGACCGAACAAGATACGATAGTACAACACACAATACACAAGATAAAAGGAGAAAATCACCATGACTTTTGAGGATATGAAGAAGATCGTCGTTGACACCCTGAACTGCGAGGAGGAGAAGGTCACGATGGAGGCCAGCCTGACCGAGGATCTCGAGGCCGACAGCCTGGACGCTGTGGAGCTGAACATGGCTCTGGAGGATGCCTTCGGTGTCTCCATCCCCGACGAGGAGCTGGCCAACATGAAGACCGTCGGCGACATCTTCAACTACCTGACCGCACACGCTGAGGCATAACGATGAACGACATCAGAGACCTGCTCCCGGGCCGGATGCGGGAGCGTACCTTCCAGCTCAAAGCCCGGCGGGACACCGGTGTGGCGTGGCATGAGCCGCAGTTTGTGGAATGCAAGCAGTGCGGCCGCCGTGCCACCCGCCAGATCTGGGCCAAGAGCCTCTTCGTCTGCCCCAACTGCGGCAATCATCAGCCCATCGGCGCGTACTACCGCCTGAGCCTTGTGCTGGACAGCGGCAGTTTCCGGGAGCTGGATGCAGAGCTGGCCCCGCAGGACGTGCTGGGTTTCCCGGGCTATCCCGAAAAGCTCAGCGCCCAGACCCAGAAGACGGGCCTCAGCGAGGCCGCTGTCGCGGCAGTAGGCCGCATCGGCGGCGTGTCGGTGGTGGCTGCTGTGCTGGACAGCCGCTTCTTTATGGGCAGCATGAGCACGACCGTGGGCGAGAAGATCACCCGCGCCATCGAGTACGCGGCGGCAAAAAAACTGCCGCTGGTCATCTTTTCGGCCAGCGGCGGCGCCCGGATGCAGGAGGGCATTTTCAGCCTGATGCAGATGGCCAAGACCAGCGCCGCCATCGAGCGCTTTTCGGCCAAGGGCGGGCTGTACATCAGTGTGTTGACCCACCCCACGACCGGCGGCGTTACCGCCAGCTTTGCCAGCCTTGGCGACATCATGCTGGCCGAGCCGGGCGCACTCATCGGTTTTGCAGGCCCCCGCGTCATCGAGCAGACCATCGGCGAGCGCCTGCCCGAGGGCTTCCAGCGCAGCGAGTTTCAGCTGGAACACGGCTTTGTAGACAAGGTCGTACCCCGCAGTGAGCTCCGCGCCACCCTCATCCAGCTGCTGCAGCTCCATGCAGGCGGGAGGAAAACGGAATGATAAAAGAACTTCTGGAGCAGCTTGCTCCTTTGGACGCCCAGATTGCTGCCCTGCGGGGCGGCGCACAGGACGAGGACAGCCAGATGGCCGCTATCACGGCCCACGCCTCTGAGCTGGCCGAACTGGCTGTGGAGGAAGATGAGATCCTCCGCTGCTGCGGCCCGCTGACCGCCGAGGACCGGGTCTTTCTGGCCCGCCATCCCGAGCGCCCCCATATCGACGAGACCATCAACGCCCTGTTCACCGATTTCTTTGAGCAGTGCGGCGATCGTCAGTGCCGGGAGGACAGCGCCATCCTGGGCGGAATCGCCCGCTTCCACGGGATGCCTGTGACCGTCATCGGCCACCGCAAAGGTTCCACACTGGAAGAGAACATGGCCTGCAACTTCGGTATGCCGGGACCGGAGGGCTATCGCAAGGCCCTCCGCCTCATGAAGCAGGCCGAAAAGTTTGGCCGCCCCATCATCACCTTCATCGACACGCCGGGCGCATACCCCGGCAAGGAGGCCGAAGAGCGGGGACAGGGCGAGGCTATCGCCCGAAACCTGATGGAGATGAGCGGCCTGACGGTTCCCGTCATCGCTGTCGTCACCGGCGAGGGCTCTTCCGGCGGCGCTCTGGCGCTGGGTGTGGCAAACCACATCCTCATGCTGGAAAATGCCGTCTACTCGGTGCTCAGCCCTGAGGGCTTCGCCAGCATCCTGTGGAAGGATTCCTCCCGCAGCGGCGAAGCCTGCGAGATCATGAAGCTGACCGCACAGGACCTCTACAAGGACGGCATCGTCGAGGAGATCATCCCGGAGCCTGTGGGCGGCGCACAGCGCAGCCACGCGGCCCTGTTTGCCGCCATGGATACGGCCCTGAAAAACCACCTCACCGCCCTCTGCAAGATGAGCGGCAAGGCACTGGCCGACCAGCGGTACAAAAAATTTCGTCAGATCGGAGAAGCGAAACGAGCATGAACGGTTTGCAGTTGATCGCCACCGGCGGAGCTCTGCCCGGCCGCACGGTCACCAATGAAGAGCTGAGCCGCACCGTGGACACCAGCGACGAGTGGATCACCACCCGCACCGGCATCCGCGCCCGCCACTGGTGTACGGAGGAAGAATCCGCCGCCACGCTGGCCATCGCGGCGGCAAAGCAGGCGCTGGAGCGCAGTGGTCTTTCGCCGCAGGATATTGCCTGCTGTGTCTGCGCTACCCTTTCGGCACCTGACGCCACCCCAAGTGTGGCCTGTCAGGTGCAGTGGGCGCTGAGTCTGCCCGAAAACCGCCCCGCGCTGGATGTCAACGCCGCCTGCTCGGGCTTCATCTACGGCACCGCCGTGGCCCGCGGCCTGATGGCGACGCTGGGCGGACGGTACGCCCTCGTGGTGGGCTGCGAAGCGCTGTCCCGCCTGATGGACCAGACCGACCGCTCCACCTGTGTGCTCTTCGGCGACGGTGCGGGCGCAGCGATCTTTGAACTGTGCGACGCACCGTTTGCGATCACGCTGGGCGCACGGGGCGACGAGGCTATCCACGCAGGAGGCCCCTGCCGCACCGGCTCGGCCCCCATCAGCATGGACGGACGTGCCGTCTTCCGCTTTGCGGTGGACGCGCTGCCCCGCTGTCTGCACGCGGTGCTGGACGAGACGCAGCTGGCACTGGACGATGTGGACTGGGTGGTCTGCCATCAGGCCAACAGCCGCATCATCGACCACTGTGTGAAAGCACTCCACGCCGACGCCGCAAAGTTCTACAAGAACATGGACCGCCACGGCAACACCAGCGCGGCCAGCATCCCGGTGGCCCTCAACGAGATGGCCGAAGCCGGTCTGCTCAAAGCCGGGCAGAAGGTATCCTGCATCGGCTTCGGCGGCGGATTGACCTGGGGCGGGATGCTGGTTACTTATAAAGCCTCTCCCTTTGGGAGAGGTGTCACCGAAGGTGACGGAGAGGGCAAGGCTGGTAAAGATAAAACCGCCGCACAGCGATAAGCAGACTCTTTGGAAAAGGGATACTATCAAGATGCTGACGTTTTTGGGTCAGCGGGCTTGCCCTCTCAGGCGCTGCGCGCCAGCTCTCCCAAAGGGAGAGCCTTTACGGAGAGGTTGGACGAAGGAAACGATATGAAATTACTCAACGAGATATTAGGCACGAAATACCCCATCATTCAGGGCGGCATGGCCAACATCGCCACCGGCGAGTTTGCCGCCGCCTGCTCCAACGCCGGTGCGCTGGGCCTTATCGGCGCAGGCGGCATGAATGCTGAGACGCTGCGGGAGAACATCCGCCGCTGCAAGGAGCTCACCGACAAGCCTTTCGGCGTCAACATCATGCTGATGCACCCCCAGGCCGACGAGTTTGCCAAAATCGTCGTGGAAGAGGGAGTCAAGGTCGTCACCACCGGCGCAGGCAACCCCGGCAAGTACATCCCCATGTGGAAGGAAGCCGGTATCAAGGTCATCCCCGTGGTGGCGGCGGCCGTTCTGGCTAAGCACCTTGCCCCTCTGGGCGTGGATGCCGTCATCGCCGAAGGCACCGAGAGCGGCGGTCATGTGGGCGAGATGACCACCATGGCCCTTGTCCCCCAGGTGGTGGACGCTGTAGATGTCCCTGTCATCGCGGCGGGCGGCATCGCCGATGGCCGCCAGCTGGCGGCAGCCTTCGCACTGGGAGCCTGCGGCGTTCAGGTGGGTACCTGCCTGCTGGTCAGTGAGGAATGCCCCGTCCACGAGAACTACAAGGCCGCGCTTCTGCGCGCCAAGGACAGCGACACCATCGTCACCGGCCGCATCGGCGGCACCCCCGTCCGTGTGCTGAAAAACCGGATGAGCCGCGAGTATGTCCGGCAGGAAAAGGCCGGTGCCGACAAGATGGAGCTGGAAAAATACACGCTGGGCAGTCTGCGGCGCGCCGTCTTTGAGGGCGACACCGCCACAGGCAGTCTGATGGCCGGTCAGGTGGCCGGTATGCTCCACGAGGTGCGGCCTGTGGCTGAGATCCTCGACGAGCTGTGGGAGAGCGGGAGGCAGCGGATGCATTCGCTGAGCGAGTTATGCTGACCCTCGCAGGCAAGCCGCTGGCCGTGCCTGTCTTACAGGGCGGCATGGGCGTGGGCGTTTCCCTCGGCGGGCTGGCCGGTGCGGTCGCGGCCTGCGGCGGCATGGGGTGCATCTCCACCGCCGACACAGGCTACCGTGAACCCGATTTTGCCCGCGACCCTTGCGCAGCGAATCTCCGTGCGCTGAAAAAAGAGATCGCCAAAGCGAAAGAGATCGCAGGCGGCGCGGGACTGGTGGCCATCAACGCGATGGTCGCCACCCAGAACTACGCCGACGCCGTCCGCACGGCTGTGGAGGCAGGCGTGGATGCCATCGTATCGGGTGCGGGCCTCCCGCTGGAGCTGCCCGGCCTGGTGGAAAGAGCTGACGTTGCGCTGGCACCCATCGTGTCCAGCGGACGTGCTGCAAAGCTCATCCTCCGTCGGTGGGCCAAAGCCTTCAACCGCACCGCCGACTTCGTGGTCATCGAGGGCTGCAAGGCCGGCGGGCATCTGGGCTTTTCGGAAGAAGAGCTTCTGGCCGGAAAATGCCAGACTCTCGACGAGATCCTGCCCGAAGTGCTGGCCGAGGTGAAGCCTTTCGAGGCTCAGTTCGGCCACGACATCCCGGTCTTCGTGGCCGGAGGTGTCTACACGGGCGAGGACATCGCCCACTATACTAAGATGGGTGCTGCGGGCGCACAGCTCGCCACCCGCTTCATCCCCACCTACGAGTGCGACGCCAGCCAGACCTATAAAGATGTCCTGCTGGCGGCCAAGCCCGAAGATGTGCGCATCATCCACAGCCCTGTGGGAATGCCGGGCCGTGCGCTGGCCACTCCGCTGGTGCAGAAGCTTGAGCAGGGCCTGCGCTTCCCGCCGAAGCACTGCGCCCGCTGCCTCAAAGCCTGTGAGCCGGCCAAGGTGCCTTACTGCATCACCCACGCCCTCATCGAGGCCGTGAAGGGCAATGTGGAAGAGGGACTCTTCTTCTGCGGGGCCAACGTGGGCCGTCTCGACCGGATGCGCAGTGTCCGGGAGCTGATGGATGAACTGATGGATGATTGGAGGAAACACCAATGAAGCTTGCCATTCTGTATGCCGGTCAGGGCTCTCAGCACCCCGGCATGGGCAAAGACCTTTACGAGAGATACCCCGCGTTCCGGGAGGCGTTCAACGCCGCAGACCTTGACTTTGATCTGGAGAGCGTCTGCTTCGACGACCCGGAAGGCGTTTTGAATCTGACTCAGTACACCCAGCCCTGCATGGTGGCCTTCGCCGCCGGTGTCACGGCTGTCCTGAAGGAAAACGGCGTCAAGGCCGACGATCTGGCCGGTCTGTCGCTGGGCGAATACTCCGCGCTGGAAGCCGCCGGTGTCTTCACGGCCAAGCAGGCTGTGGAGCTGGCTGCCTTCCGCGGCAAGGCCATGGCCGACGCCGCCAAGGGCATCGAGTGCGGCATGACCGCTGTGATGAACCTTGACCGCGACGCACTGGCAAAGTGCTGCGAAGAGGCGTCCGCTCTGGGCTGTGTCCAGATCTGCAATTACAACTGCCCGGGCCAGCTGGTCATCGGCGGCGAAAAAGCCGCCGTGGAAAAGGCCGCTGAGCTGGCAAAAGCCGCGGGCGCACGCCGCTGCATCCCGCTGAAGGTCAGCGGCCCCTTCCACACCAAGCTGATGCACCCCGCCGGTGACGCGCTGGCAAAGCGCTTTGCGTCTGAGCATTTCGGCGAGATGGAGACGCCTGTCCTCTTCAACTGCCTCGGCCGCGAAAAGGCAGACAGCGACAGCATCCCCGCTCTGCTGGAAAAGCAGGTGCAGAGCAGCGTCTACATGGAAGATACCCTCCGCCGTCTGGGCGAGCTGGGCGTCACCGACATTCTCGAAGTCGGCCCGGGCAAGGCCCTGAGCGGCTTCGTGAAAAAGACGCTGGGCGCAGACGTCCACTGCACCGCTGTCGAGACGGCAGAAGAGCTGGAAGCTTTCCTCACCAGCTGGAAGGAGGCACAGGCATGAGCGAAGAAAAGCTGACCCGTGCCGCCGTCGTCACCGGCGGAAGCCGGGGCATCGGCCGGGCCGTCTGTGTCGCACTGGCAAAGCAGGGCTGCAACGTGGTGGTCAACTACTGCCACGGTGAGGCCGCTGCCGCCGAAACTGCCGCACTGTGCAAAGAGCTTGGCGTCGAGGCCGTCACTGTGCAGGCCGACGTCTCCACGGCCGAGGGCTGCAAGAAGCTGTTCGAAGAGGCAGTGAACGCCTTTGGCCGGGTGGATATTCTCGTCAACAACGCGGGCGTCACCCGCGACAACCTCATCCTCCGCCTTTCCGAGGAGGACTTCGACACCGTCCTGAACGCCAACCTCAAGGGTGCGTTCCTCTGCTGCAAGGAGGCTGCACGCCGGATGGTGCGCCAGCGCTATGGCCGCATCGTCAACCTGAGCAGCGTGGTGGGTCTGCGGGGCAACGCAGGCCAGACCAACTATTCCGCCAGCAAGGCGGGCCTCATCGGCCTGACCAAGAGCCTCGCCAAGGAGCTGGCCAGCCGGAACGTCACCGTCAATGCGGTGGCCCCCGGCTTCATCGCCACGGATATGACCGCCGCTCTGCCGGAGGCTGTCCGCACCGAGATGTGCAAGACCATCCCGGAAGGACGCGCCGGACAGCCGGAGGACGTGGCAAACGCGGTGGCCTTCTTCGCCGCCGAACAAAGCAGCTATCTCACCGGGCAGGTGCTCTGTGTGGACGGCGGCATGGCAATGTAAAAAGGAGCTTTTTCTATGGAAAAACGCAGAGTCGTCATCACCGGTCTTGGCACCGTGAACCCTCTTGGAAATAACACCGCCGACAGCTGGGCCGCAGCCCGCGCAGGCAAATGCGGCATCGGCCCCATCACCCAGTTCGACGCCAGCGAGTTCAAGTGCAAGCTGGCGGGCGAGGTCAAGGGCTTCGACCCCGAGACCGTCGTGGATAAAAAGGAAGCCCGCAAGATGGCCCGCTTCACCCTGCTGGCGCTGGGCGCTGCCGCTGAGGCTATCCAGGACAGCGGCATCGACTGCGAAGCAGAGGCCGAGAACATCGGCGTCATCGTGTCCAGCGGCATCGGCGGTCTGCCCACCATCGAGGAGCAGCACAGCCGCGGCGAGGAAAAGGGGATGGAGAAGGTCAGCCCCTACTTCGTCCCCATGGCGATCGCCAACATGGCGGCAGCACAGATCGCCATCCGCTTCGGCCTCAAGGGGATGTGTACCTGCCCGGTGACGGCCTGCGCAGGCGGCACCAACGCTGTGGGCGATGCGTTCCACCGCATCCGCGACGGCTACGAGCCGGTCATGGTCTGCGGCGGTGCCGAGAGCTGCATCAGCCCGCTGGGCATCGGCGGCTTTACCAGCATGAAGGCCCTCTCCACTGCTGCGGCCCCCGACGCGGCCAGCCTGCCCTTCGACGCACGGCGCGGCGGCTTTGTGATGGGCGAGGGCAGCGGTGTGCTGGTGCTGGAAGAGCTGGAGCACGCCAAGGCCCGCGGCGCACACATCTATGCCGAAGTCGTGGGCTATGGCGCCAACTGCGACGCCTACCACTTCACGGCTCCCGCACCCGGCGGCGCAGGTGCCATCGGCTGCATGAAGCTGACCCTCAAGGATGGCGGCATTGCCCCCGAGCAGATCGACCACATCAACGCCCACGGCACCGGCACCCACATGAATGACAGCTGCGAGACTGCTGCCATCCACGCCGTCTTCGGCGACCACGCTAAGGACATCGCCGTCGTCAGCACCAAGAGCATGACCGGCCATCTGCTGGGCGGCGCAGGCGGCATCGAGGCCGTGTTCACCGCACTGGCCCTCCGCGACCAGTTCGCGCCGCCCACCATCCACTACGAGCAGCCCGACCCGGAGTGCGATCTGGACTATGTGCCGAATGTGGGCCGTGAGATGAAGATGGAGTATGCTCTGAGCAACAGCCTGGGCTTCGGCGGACACAACGCCTGCCTGGCCTTCAAGAAGTGGGAGGGCTGAGCAATGGCAGAACCCCGCACCGTGCGTGAAAACGCAAACAGCCTGACCAGCGAGGAGATCGCGGCCATCCTGCCCCACCGGTATCCCTTCGCCCTCGTGGACCGCATTCTGGACTACGAGCCGGGTCAGTGGGCCATTGGCCGCAAGTGCGTCACCCGCAACGAAGAATTCTTCTGCGGCCACTTCCCGGGACAGCCGGTCATGCCCGGCGTCCTGATCCTCGAAGCGCTGGCCCAGACCGGTGCCGTCGCGGCCCTGAGCCTGCCCGAGAACAAAGGCAAGCTGGCCCTCTTCGGCGGCATCAAGAACGCCCGCTTCCGCAAGCAGGTCACCCCTGGCGACGTGCTCACCCTTCACTGTGAGCTGGTCGAGCAGCGCGGCCCGGTGGGCATCGGCAAAGCGTCCGCCTATGTGGACGGCAAGTGTGCCGCCACCGCAGAGCTGACCTTCGTATTAACGTAAAAAAGCATAAAAACAGAGAGGATAGTAATTCCTGAACTATCCTCTCTGTTTTTTTGCGTGTAAAAAACCTCTCCGTCAGCGCTGACGCGCTGCCACTGCCCGGGTTGCGGCACCCAGCATCCGCAGCGCTTTGCTTGCGTCTTGCTGGCCGCGGCCCCAACAGCGACTCCCTGTTTCCGCCACTGGCGGCGGTCGTCGTTGCTGCTCCTAGCGAGGAGAGGCTTTGGCATTCCGCAAAGCTTCACCTCTTCGCCAGAGGCTCCCCTCGGTAGGGGAGCTGTCGAGCGAATGCGAGACTGAGAGGTTATCCCTTTGTCGCATACGTCACATCCAGCACCGGGCCGAAGGGGTCGAAGACGAGGCCCTCGATGCCGTTGGCCACCAGCAGCCGCTTCTGCTGGGTGAAGAGCGGCACGGCCACGGCCTGTTCGAGGAGCTGGCGCTCACAGGCGGCCAGCAGAGAGCAGCGGGTGCTGCCGGTGGCTGTGGCACTGGCCGAGAGCTGGGTGGTGTAAAGGGCGTCGCTGTAGCCGGTCAGCCCGCCGCCGGTGGGGGAGAACTGGGCCAGTGCGGTGTAGACACTGCCGCCTTCGGCCTGCACGGGGGCGAGGGCGATGGTGTAGCTGCCGTTTTCGAGCCGCTTCTGGAACTCCTCCGGCTCCACCTCTTCCACCGAGAAGAAGAGCGAAAACTCCTTCTGCCATGCGCTGTTGATGAGCTCGGCGGTGTCACTGAGGCCGCTGCCGGAAGGCAGCAGCAGGGAGACGCGGCCAAAGTCGGAAGGGGAGACGCCGCCGTCGCGGGCGGCGATGTAGAGTGCGCGGGGGTCGCCGAAGGCCGGGCGGACATCGCCCGCCGCCTTTCGGTAGTCGATGCCGTCCACGGTCAGACCGTCGGGGATGAGGCCCTTTGCCTCTGCGAACAGCCCGCCGCCGGGGACTTCCGCCGCCGAAGCGGCTGCACTGCCCAGCGCCTGCCGAAGCTCAGTGGAAGCAAAGATGGAGTCGCAGTTGAAGAGCAGCGCCCATGTGGTGTCGGAGTAGGACACGCTCTGCAGCGAGGTGGGGGTACCGCTGTCGTCGAGGGCGGCGGTGCATTTTTCGTTGTTGATGAGCTCTTCGGCAGACTGGCCGGAGCTCGTGGTGTTCTCCACGAGGCGCAGGCTGTCGATTTGATTCCCCGAAGCCGCCCGACGGAGGAAAAGGCCGCTGGACGTCCAGTTGTAAAGGTAAAAGTGTCCGCTGGAAAGGGTGGAAGCGCTGGTCAGACCGTAGGTGCCTCGGGTGCTGTCAAAAAACGCTTCGTCGCAGGGCATCGCGCCGGGCAGCGTCAGCTTGGAGAGGAACGTCTCGTCGGGCGAGGAGAGTCGGAACACCAGTTTCAGCGGTTCCGCAGCGGTGACGCCCAGCGCGCTGGCGGGCTTCTGACCGGCCAGAACGGTGGCGCTGTTCTCGAGGGCAGAGAACTCCACGGCGTAGGGGGAGTTGGTGCCGGGGAGGAACATCCGCTGGAACGCGAAGACGAAGTCCTCAGCGGTGATGGCGTAGTCGGTGGGATCTCCCTTCGAGGCGGCATAGGTCAGACCGTCCTTCAAATAGAATGTATAGGTGAGCCGGTCGGCAGATACCTCCCACCGCTCACACAATTCCGGCGCGAGGCTGCCGTCCGGTGTGCGGCGGACGAGGCCGCTGTAGAGGTTCTCGCAGGCGATGATGTCCGAGGCGCTGGACGCCACCTGCGGGTCGAGGTTCGCGGGGATGGAGTCCACGAACCAGGTAAAGCTGTTGGAGCCGGAGCCGCAGGCGGTCAGGCTCAGAACAAAAAACGCAGCCAGCAAGGCCGCGACAAAGCGAAGCTGTTTCAAGAAATGCATCCTTTCGGGCCGGTGCGGCCCTGTTTGTCTCAGAAAGTGATAAGAAATAGGAAAACTGCACCCGGACAGGCGCAGGAAAATTCTGGTGTTGAGCCGGCGCAATGCTGTTGATGCTGCGCCAAAAATTGAAATCGCTATAAGTGTAACAGAAACAGGCAGAAAAGACAATCGACATTTTGTTGATTTGGGTGGACATTTTGAGCCACGGTTTGTGTTTTTCCGTTGCCAATCGGAAACAAATGGTCTATAATGGGGGATGGCAATGCATTTTCTCCTGCGGCTGTGTGCGGCGGGGGTGCTATGGTAATATACATTTATAGAGGAGGTCCTTTTTTATGCAGAAGGAACAGCAGGAGCTTGCAAACCTCATCAAGGGCAAAAAGGTTGCCTTTATCGGCGCGGGCGTCAGCCATAAGACGCTCATCAGGGAGTTCGTGGAGCTGGGTGCGCACGTCACCCTCTGCGACCAGAAAAAGAGCGTGGAAGATTTTGGCGACTACGCCGCCACCATCAAGGAGCTGGGCATCGCTCTGAGCCTCGGCGAGAATTACCTCGACGGCTTCAAGGGGCAGGACATCATCATGCGCACCCCGGGCTTCGTGGGCTATTTCGAGAAGCCTTTGCAGGACGCCATGGCCGCCGGCACCATGGTCACCAGCGAGGTGGAGCTGTTCTTCCAGTTCTGCCCCTGCGAGATCGTGGCCGTGACCGGCTCTGACGGCAAGACCACCACCACCACCCTTATCTCCAAGTTCTACGAGGCCGCAGGCCGCAGGGTGCATCTGGGCGGCAACATCGGCGCAGCCCTGCTGCCCATGCTGCCCGAGGTGAGCCCCGACGACGTGGCCGTGGTGGAGCTGTCCAGCTTCCAGCTCATCAGTATGCACCAGAGCCCCAACATCGCCGTCGTCACCAACGTGACCCCCAACCACCTCGACCACCACAAGGATATGCAGGAGTACATCGACGCCAAGCGGAACATCCTGCTCTACCAGAAGCAGCCCTGCCGCGCCGTCCTCGGCTATGAGAACGAGATCAGCCGCTCCATGCAGAAGGACTGCAAGGGCAAGCAGGTCTGGTTCACCCGCCTGCACGAGACGGACAACGGCGCGTTCCTGCGGGATGACGGGATGCTCTGCATGGCAGAGAACGGCGTCGTGACCCCCTTCCTCGCCCAGAAGGACGTGAAGCTGCGGGGCCTGCACAACATTGAGAACCTGCTGGCCGCTGCCGCCGCCGTCTGGGGCGAGGTGCCTGTGGAGGCCATCCAGCTGGTGGGCAGCAGCTTCACCGGCGTGGAGCACCGCATCGAGCCGGTGCGCGTGCTGGACGGCGTCACTTATTATAACGACTCCATCGGCACCAGCCCCACCCGCACCATTGCTGGTCTGCGCAGCTTCGACCAGAAGGTCATCCTCATCGCAGGCGGCTACGACAAGCACATCCCCTATGAGCCGCTGGCCCCTGAGATCACGGCCCATGTCAAGAACCTCGTGCTGATGGGCGCTACCGGCCCCCGCATCGAGAAGGCCGTGCGCGAAGACCCGAACTTCAACGAGGCCGAGCTGCCCATCCAGCACGCCGACAACATGCAGCACGCCGTGGAGCTGGCCCGCGCCTGCGCAAAGCCCGGTGACATCATCATTCTCTCGCCGGCCAGTGCTTCTTTCGACCTCTACCCGAACTTTGAAGTGCGCGGCCGCGAGTTCAAGAGCATCGTCAACGCGCTGAAGTGATCGCCCAAATCAAAACGCCCCGCCAGAAGCAGCGCTTTTTGAACGCCTGCCGGGGCAAGCTCTGTCTCGGGGCGACTATGCCGCTGGCGTTCGCCCTCTTCGGCAAGAGCCAGCCGGGCCGCTTTTTCGCCGGGCCGACGCTGGCGCTGGACGTCGGCGGCAGCACCGCGTGGCTGGCGGGTCACGCCAACCCCGAGGAGCTGGCAGGCTTTCTGGCTTTCTGCGGCTGTGAGGCTGTCGTATTGGACGAGGCTGAGTGTCCGCCGCCCACGGGCTGGAAGCGGGCCAAGACGCACAGCGTCTTCGGCCTTGCGCCGGGGCGTCAGCTGACCTTGCCTGAGGCGGACGCTGCCCTCTGGCAGAGTCTTGCCAAAAACACAGAACCTGCCGCCGGAAAAGCAGCGGATATGCTTTTCTCCGATAGACCTACTAAGCGGGACGACTTTTATTCCGAACTCTGCTCCAAGCGCAGCCGGGGTCTTGCCCGGGTCTGGACGCTGGAACGGGAAGGGAACATCATCTGTACTGTGGGAGCCTACGCGCTGGCAAATGGTCAAGCATACATGGCCTGCGGTGAGACCGTGGAAGCTCTGCGGGGCAAAGGCGTCGGCGGGCGGCTCATCGTCGAGATGGCGAATGCCCTCGCCGCCGAAGGCTGGATGCCTGTCTTCCTGTGCAGCCCCGAGCGGGTGCATTTCTATACCCGGCTGGGCTTTGAGAAGATGGGGGAGTATGCAAGGTATGCCGCGCCGTGAGGCAGGCTTGCGCGCTTGTGGCGCGGGGGCAGAGCGCGGTTACGCGAGGTTAAGTTCTCTTTTGCGTGCCAAAAGAGAACCAGAA
>OGJS01000084.1_pt1 | contig 77984 bp, 63 predicted proteins | sample 1572241 | NCBI WGS metagenome assembly OGJS01 (sample SAMEA2582145, study PRJEB24529) | metagenome | biome: Human gut stool | place: China | collected 2011 | reverse complement strand
ATAATATGGAAGTCCACAATTTGCATAGGATATGTATCCGGATCTTTCAAACACAATAATTTCTGCATGTTCATCCAATCTTCGTATTCTTGCTGCAGCTGTAGCTCCTCCGGCTACACCGCCTACGATTATTACCTTCATCTTATTTTTCCACCTTTCCTGAATAAGCAGCAATGCCACCAATATTATTTACTTTAGAATATCCCATTCGTTGCAACATCCCAGTTGCTTGACGACTTCGGGCTCCGGAATAACAGTATACAAACAGCGGTATTTCTGTATTCTTCACTACCGAAACAACATTGTTAAGTTGTTGCAATGGCACATTTTTACTTTCTGGTATATGCCCTTCCTGATATTCCTGCGGCGTACGAACATCCAGCAGAACTGCACCAGCAGTCTTTTTATATTCCTCTATCCCTTGATTAATATTCGCCTGTTTTAAAAAATCAAAAAATCCCATTAACGCACCTCCTTAAAGCATCTCTAAGATTGCCTTCTTAGGTCTTGCCCCTGAAACTTTTGTTACAATCTTCCCATTCTTCATAACCACCAAAGTTGGAATACTCATAATACCAAATTTACTTGCCAGTTCTGGCTGCTCATCCACATTGATCTTTCCAACTTTGATATCAGGGCGTTCACTTGCTATCTCCTCTATGATAGGAGCCACCATACGACAAGGAGCACACCAAGGAGCCCAAAAGTCTAAAAGAACGGTTTTCTCGGAATCCATTATTTCATTCTGAAAATTATTTTTATTGATATTAATAGCAGACATTTTACAGTCCTCCTTGTTTTTTCTTTTGTGGCTTTATTATAATCTGAAATTCATTTGTTTTCTGTGATATCATCACATTATTATCATGATTAATTTTTAACTAATTTATTTTTTCATCTTATGATCTGATGGCAGTCTCACTTCTCCGGTCCTTTTCTTCATAATAGAATTCTGTGTTTCCATCTGTGTTGGAATATAATCGCTTTCCTGCAGAAATGCACCAGCCGCCTCAGCATATGATTCATATCCAGCTGCTTTCATCCTCTTTAACATTTTTGCCAAAGCACTTTTCTTGTCTCTACTTACCTGACGTGTGCTGATGCCCAGTTCCTCTGCTGTTTCCTTAACCTGTTTTCCCATGATAAAATAATCGCTCACGATTTTCTTTTCTTTCTCTGTCAGATCACTGAAGAGTTCTTTGAAGAAGATCTCAGTTGTGATATCCGATGCAATATCACGTCCACTATCTGCGATAAAGTCTGTCGCACAACCGTTCTCTGATTCTAATCCACAAAATAATACTGTATTATTTCTCTGATGCTGCTGATCGAACATATAATGTTCCTTATTATAAGAAATATTAAGAACTTCCAGCTCCTCTGCAGTAATATTAGCGTATTTCACCTTCTGGTATCTGTCGTAAAATGTGTATTTTCTTTTTTCCATGATTGTTCCTCCGATTTGTCGTTTTTGTTGATTTGTGACAAATCGAAAATCATGGATATCTGGCATAATGCCTGCCTCTTCCCTGCATCTTGATATGCTCTTCCTTTCCGGCATCTACCTGTTAAAAAGGAAGCTTTTTCAAATCTGCAACCTGTTTTTGGGTATAAAAAAAGGCCATGCCCTTCCGGGCACAGCCTGACGCCTTATAATTTGAGAAAAGAAAAACCTCCGCAAACATTACGTCTGCGAAGGTCTATTTCTCTCAGCATATCAATTCTAACATGCACGTATTTTCATTGTAATACCATTCACATGCCAGTTTACTGTCAGTTCACTGCCACTTTACTTCCACTTTTCTTCCAGTTTATTTCCTCCATCTTATTCTGTATCTTTTCCGGTCGTGTAAATGCCCAGAGCATTGTTGCATACAACCGGATTGCTTTCTTACGGTTTCGATAGTAAGTGGTGCTTGGCATATCATCCAGCATCAGCATCACATCTTCATTGGTATTTCCTGCTTCAAAATATCTATATTTCAAAAGCCGATAATACAGCTGTCCATTCTTTGGATAATCCCTCAAAGCTATCAGGGAATCTCTCATTATTTCCAGCAAACAGAGATTCATATCATTATTCAGAAGCTTTTCCTGAATTCTGCGTTTCTCTGCAGTCGCATCGAAATCTACCAGATCATATAACATTTCCTTCAGATGCTTCCCTTCTTCTGCATACATTTCATAATCTATATCCACAAGATTCTTCTCAATACGGAACATTACCTTGGTATACTGACTCAGCAATAATTCCGTATTCTTATAAGCATCCTCTGCCACTTCTTCCATATTGATAAACATATCCTGTATTCTCTGCATAATTGTCCTCCTTCCCGACCGCTTCCGCAGCCAGACCAATCATTGTATTGTTTGTTCCATTCACAGTCTGTCACTGTCCTAACATCTCTTCATGCAGATTCCGCAGAAATATCCGCTGTGGGATAGCTTCTATTTCTGGCTGACCGGCAACTGTATGATCTATTGAAAGCAATCGGTTCTCACGGGAAAGGATGTATCCCCGACTGCTGATGTTCTCATCGAATATCTATCTCTCCAAAGGGGGCCCTGATTCAGGGCTCCCTTTGGAGCACGTTACAATATTTTGTATTACAACTATTTTGTTCGTTTAAACATTGTAGCTTTATTGTATCTTGATTTCTTAACATTACCGTTTGCAATATAAACTCTTTCCACATTTTCAAATGGTTTTTTGCCAATAGACTGACCAAACAATCTACCAAGCTTTGCCCGATTAACATTAGGCTTCCCCTCTTTTGTCATCGGAATATTGCGAAATGTTTCAGATGCATCATATAACTCGAATTCATCATTGATATTTAATGTTGAAATATATTCTTCTATTTCTTTAAAAACAATATCTTTAAGTGCAATATAATCTAGTGTTTCGCTATTCTTTGTTTTATAATTTTTTTTCAATATTCTAATAATAATTTCTGATACATTAACACCTGCTTTTTTAGCATCATTTAACAACACCTCTTCCAGTTCCTTTGGAATGTAAACCTGACATCTCATATTATCTACCTCATTTTAAAGCTCACATCATCACTACCACATTTCCAATGATACCAAAAGTAAAGCTAGTGTCAATACTACTTTTTAAATCTATTTACGTTCCATAAACCATCTGTAATTTTCTTCATAAGTCAGATGACAGATTTTCCCGCCCACCTGACAGGTATAACGATATCCGGTTCCACCAGCTTTTCGACTGGCACAACGCTCCGGTTTTGAAACCTTATCAATCGCATACTTACGTCCATCTTCCCAGACAAACGCTGTAGGGATCAATTCTCCTTCCCGGCTAAATACCGCCAGGACATCTACATACACTTTAGCTGTCATTACAAAACACCTGCTCTCTCCTATCCATGAAAATATGCTTGTGGATGAACCGTATGTTCCTTAGCATTCAGCTGTGCCAGTATCTTATCCTGATACATAAATGCTCTCTGAATACTCTGATAGCCAAACCTTCCACGGATCTCATCTACCACCTGGTCCATCTTTTTGATTTTTTCTCTTTTTGTTTCATCCATAAATAAATCAAGCTGATAAGGCATCTCTTCTGATACCAGATCACATCCTCGAACACCAAGACTACGAATCGGATGTTCCCAGTTATAATTTTTCTGAAATAACTCAAATGCAGTTCTGGCAATTTCTTCTGTAAGATTACTTGCCCTGTCCAGCTTGCACTGTCTCGTGAAATGATACAGACCATTATCCCGAATCGAGATTTCTACTGTCCTGCATTGAAAACCATTTTCACGCAGCCTGGCTCCTACACTCTCTGAAAGAGCCATCAAAATAATCTTGACATCCAATTCACTAACAAGATCTCTTGGCGTTGTTGTGCTGTTCCCGATAGACTTGATTGGTGCTTTATATCCTTCTACCGAAACTGGAGTTTCATCCCATCCATTTGCAAAGGTATGAAGTACCAATCCCATCTTTCCAAGATATGTTTCTAATATAGAAGATTCTGCTCCTGCCAAATCTCCAATCGTACAAATGCCAAGTTTCTTCATCGTCCGTTCAGTACTTCGTCCGACCATAAGTAAATCTCCTACTGGAAGTTTCCATGCAATATCCTTGTAATTGTCTTTGGAAAACTCTGTAATGGCATCTGGCTTTTTATAATCAGAACCGAGCTTTGCAAATATCTTATTCCAGGAAACACCAATACTTACGGTAACACCTAGTTCATATTTAATCCGACTGCTGATCTCTTTTGCAATCTTCATTCCGTCTCCCTTGACAGAAGTGCTGGCAGTTACATCCAGCCAGCTTTCATCAATCCCAAATGGTTCTCTCTGATCTGTGTATTCACTGTAAATCTCCTGTGCCATTCTGGAAAACCTCAAATAAAGATCCATGCGAGGCGGTACAAAAATTATTTCCGGGCAAACCTGCCTTGCCTGCCACAATGCCATACCTGTTTTTACTCCGGCTCGCTTTGCAATATAATTCGCAGTCAGCACAATTCCATGTCTTGCTTCCGGATCGCCCCCAACTGCCATCGGCTTTCCGGCAAGTTCCGGATGATGCAACATCTCGACACTTGCGTAAAAGCAATTCATATCTGAATGAAGAATTGTCCTGCTCATAACATTCACCTACCAGTCTAAAAATCGTAATAAAACTTCTTTGCTTCATATTGACTTTGTGAAGTTTTTGAATTATAATTTCTACTAACTTCACGAACATTTGTTTGTATTTTATACGTGATAATGAACTCTGTCAATAGTTTTTATAAAGTTGATGAAGTTACGATTTCAAAAACTTGGAAAGGATCCCACTATGAATTTTTCAGACAAGATTAAATTTCAACGAGAACAGAATCATCTGACGCAGAAAGAACTTGCAGAACTGGTCGGCGTATCACAGCGTGCAATCGCAGCTTATGAAAGTTCCGGCACCATCGCACGAATCTCTACTATGAGAAAGCTCGCTCATGCATTAAATGTCTCTTATGATTATTTAAAACATGACGAGATTACAGATCCTTCTTATGGAATTGAAAAAATGGATTATATTGATGAAGTCAATGGACAGCTTGGTGAAAAAGGAGCCAAGGACATCAATGAGATTCTCGAAGCCAACCGTGCTCTTTTCGCTGGTGGCGAACTTGACGAAGAAGCAAAAGATGCTTTCTATCAAGCTGTAACCAAAGCATATCTTTCCTGTAAGATGGAAGCTAAAAAGACATTTGGACGGAAAAAGAAAAACACTGAAACGGAAAGTGATTCATAGGTGTCCGTATTTTCGTACAGCACTTTTGCTACTCTATACTTGTAGCAAACTATCTTATGAAATATCGAGGTGTTTTTATGAGTTCAAAATGTATAAGAGACACTGTTAATAAAGTAAAAACAAAATATCAGGAAAGTGATCCGTACCGCCTTGCAGCCGCTATGCATATTATTGTTAAGAAGCTTCCGCTTGGAACTGATCCAAACTGTTGTAAAGGCTTCTGTATGCGGGAATGTCGAAAGACCTGCATCGTCATTAACAGCGATCTGCCGGAAATCATACAGCAGATTATCCTGATCCACGAGATTGGGCACGCACTCCTTCATCAGAAAACCCTTCAGATCAAGTGTTTTCATGATTTTGAATTATTCGATGGAGTATCACAATGTGAATATGAAGCGAATTGCTTTGCCGCTGATTATCTTCTGGAGGATGAAGATGTCCTGGAGATGCTTAACGCTGATATGTCATTTTTCCAGGCTGCAGCTGAACTGAAAGTTCCACCGGAACTTCTTGATTTCAAATTCCGAATGATGAAACGTAGCGGTGTTCAGATTGTAGATTCTCCGATTACTTCCAACAGTGACTTTTTAAAAGATATCCCTACTTCGGGAATAATAGAAAATTACTAAATATGCTATTTTTGAAAAAGGAGATTTTTGAAAATGATCAACTTAAATAAACATAGAATAGACTTTGGAAAAGGGGATGTAGGCATTGGTGTCATCGGTAACACTACAGATTCCGCACAACTGGCATTTTATAATCAGAGTGCACGTCCCATCCATATACTCAAGAATCCAGATCAGAATCCTGGGTTCGAACCCATGGAATTTAAAGAAGAACCTTTTATCATGAGCTTCTCCAATCCTGAAAGCATTGATGCAGTTATTTCAATTTTACAACGTGCCAAATATATTAATTTCACTTCCAAAAACGAACCGCAAAAAACAGAATAGATGAATGATGTATCTTATAAAGAATGGCTGTCTTTTCTCCAATGAGCAGGCAGCCATTTCTCATGTAATTCTTTAATACAAGTCTCCCACATATCCATCTGCTTCCAGATGCATATAGCACTCGTCCACCTTCTCTGATTCCAGAATCCGCAAAACGTGTTCCATACCTGTAGCAAGTTCTTTTGTTTTTAACTCTTCCAGCGGAATCCAATAAACTCTTCCTTCCTCAGAACTCTTTAATTCTCCGGTAAACTTATCCGCTTTATACAAGGTAATAACATAGTGCACTCCGCTCTTATGCCAATGATATAATCCTCCAAGCTTCGGTGCTTCAACCGTAAGTCCTGTTTCTTCCCAGACTTCCCGAATCATAGATTTCTGAAAAATCTCATTTGCTTCTACGTGACCGCCTGGAAAAGTTGTACCGGTATAGCTATCATTTACTTTATCCAGAGCCAGTACATTCCCTTTATGATCCTGAATCATACACATATTCATAAAACAGACCTTCTCAATCTGACTCTCTTCTTTTTCATTCAGAGATTTTCTGACACGTTTGTTGATATCCGATCGTTTGGATTTATAATGCTTGAAGACCTCTCCATACGGAATCCAGATTTCTGCATCTTCAATTTTTTCATAAACAGAATCCACCACTTCTTCCAGATGTTTGTCACTCGGAAAAGTACATTTTTTCATATAATAATCTCTGGTTGCCTGAAACATCCATTCCGCAATCTTTTCTTTCTGCTTCATTTTTAACTGGGAATACTTCTTATTCGTTTGCAGTAATCTCCCATCTATCATCTTATGGTTTTTCCGTGACATCGGTTTGACCTCTTTTCTTCTTTTTCATTCAGATTTTACTATACCACAGAATCATGCTTGCGTCATACTTCTGAGCTTCGATGTCCTCTTTTTCTTCTCTCAGTACCTTATTTATAGAGGGTTCTTTTTTAAGACTCTCTTCCGGCGGCTGTGCCACCGGTAAATAGCAAGGACAGGAAGTGTATATACACTTCCGGAAAACCAGCAATTTAGGGAACCCTGCCCTAAATTAAAAACACAGAAGTCACTACTTCGAAGAACCAAAGAAAGGAGAATCTGCCTATGGCAAAGAGAAAAAGAAATATACAGATTTTGTTTTGTGTTTCCCCAGAAGAAAAAAAGCTTATTCGTAGAAAGATGATTGAATCAAAGACAAAAAATATGGGAGCTTATCTTCGTAAAATGGCAATCGACGGTTACATCGTCAACACCGATACCACTCCACTGAAGAAACAGTATGAGGAAATGCATAAGATCGGTGTGAATATTAATCAGATTGCCAAAAAAGTAAACAGCACCGGTGATCTGTATCCGGAAGAAAAGCAAGAATTAAAAGAGATGGTGAAAGAATTATGGCGTATCTTAAGATCTTCCCAATTAAAGTAACAGACAAGAAAGCTCTGGACTACATCACGAATCCAGATAAAACAGATGAAAAACTGTTAGTTTCCAGTTTTGGCTGTTCCCCGGAAACTGCAGATCTTGAATTTTCTATGACAAGAGAAATGGCAAAAAAGAATGGAATGGACAAAGGTGATAACCTGGCATTTCATCTGATCCAGTCATTTAAACCTGGAGAAGTTGATGCCGAAACTGCCCATCGCTTAGGGCAACAATTTGCAAACGAAGTACTGAAAGGAAAATATGAATATGTGATAAGCACCCATGTTGATAAAAATCATATCCATAACCACATCATCTTTAATGCAGCAAGTTTTGTTGATCATCACAAGTATGTTTCCAATAAGCGGAGCTACCATAAAATCTGCCGGATCAGTAATCGTATCTGCCATGAAAATGGACTTGCCACCAGTATGCCAACCGGAGAAAAAGGCAAAAGTTATAAGGAGAACATGGAATATCATCGTGGCACCAGCTGGAAAGCCAAGCTACGTGTTGCAGTTGATAAAGCAATCTGGACTTCCATCAACTATGAGGAATTTTTACAAAAAATGCAGTTAGCCGGATATGAAGTCCGACAGGGAAAACACCTGTCCTTCTGTGCACCGGAACAGAAAAACTTCACTTATATGAAATCTCTTGGAAGCTATTATTCAGAAGAAAATGTCCGCATCCGTTTGGCAAAAAACCGTAACAAAATAAAAGCTCCAAGGCATCTGTCCAGAGAAGCTCGCCTGTATATCAATATCTCCACTTATGTTACGACCGGCAATCGAGAAGGATTTGAACGATGGGCAAAACTAAATAACCTGAAAGAAGCGGCACGCACCTTCAACTATCTTTCCGAAAATAACCTGCTGAATTATGAAGATTTCCAACAGCATGTTTCTGATGTTGATGCTTCTGTTAAAGCGGCTGATCAAAGAATAACGCAAATCAACAGTGAGCTGAGCACACAGAAAATCATTCAAAAACACTGTGATTCTTACCGTCTCTGCCGAAAAGTGATTGAAGATTGCAAATCTGCTAAAAATCCAAAAGCATACCGAACCAAACATCAAGCAGAATACCAACTGCACGATTCACTAAAAAAAGAGCTTCAGGATCTCGGTGTTACCAAAATCCCAAGCTCTAATAAAATCCAGAAGAGGATAGAAAATCTTGAATCTGAACAAGCTGCTACTGTCCGGGAAAAACAAGAATTGCAGAAAAAGCAGAAGACACTGAATATCATTAGACAGAATTTCACAGCACTACTTAATGCTCCGGAGATGCAAATTCCCATATCAGAAAAAGAGCTAACTCTCTAAAAAGAAGGAGGTACCTACTTTAACGGTGCCTCTTGCTTTTCGTCTAATCTATTTATATCTTCCTCTTTATGCAATTTCCCATATTACAGTTGCCGTATCAATAACATTAATATCGTCTGCCTCAATATCTATATCATATGCTCCCGGTGCACTCATTTCACATTCCGTACACTCCATTAATCTCATTTCATTCAATGGCTTTGTTACAAAATCTATCTCTCCCCAAGAATAATCAATTGCCTGTATTTCACCCAATTTCACATTTGCTGCTGTTGTAAGCACCTGTGCCTTTTGAATGGAATCCTCGATTGCTTTATGTAACAGCTCATTTTTACATTTTTCTACATCTGCCACTGTATACTCAATAGAAAACTCTGGCCTTAATGAGCTATGAGCCAAAGCGTAAAGGACTTGCCCTAATCTTTTATTATCAGCTGCAAACTCTATTTTCATATGGTGATTATACTTATAACCTTTAAATCTTCGCTTCCAGCTCTTATCTCTGTCCTGATAGCTTTCATATTCTGTATCGACATTAAAATATACTGTTTTAAGGTCTTTTCTCTGAAAACCAAGTTTCTCAAACAAATCCTTGAGAAGCTCTGTATCTTCTGTTGACCTTCGGAGAGTATCTTCATATTCTTTGCAAAGTTCTTCCTTGTTGACATATAACCGGATTTTATCCGGCTTTACTGCTATTTTCCCTTTTCCTGTAACTTTAATTGTTCTCATCATCTTTGCTCTTCCTTTCATTCTCATTATATTCATACCCATTGATTAAAAGCTCTATCATCTTCTTTGTCATCTGAATATACTTACCAAACGGATTAATCACAATTCCATTCACCTGTTCCCAATTAAGTGCCAGACGAAGTATTGATTCAATAGACTGATTCATCTGCACATTTCCAGCAGAACCCTTATGCATCTCTTCAGAAGATGTAAATACTCCAATCCATTCTTTTTCATCAGAATCTTTTACAGTCTCTATTTTAAGTCTTACATCATGGTCAAGCGAAATCGTGTCACCAGCCTTTACTTTACTTATCTGTTCTTCCGACATAAAAGGATTTTCCGTGATATATGGAACAATAACTTCTCCTGCCTGCTGCATTCTTGTTACCATAACTTCCATAAATAACAGCATTCCATTTTTATCCTGCTGAATATAATACTGGTCGATTGCTGCCTCAATCATCTGATTTGCCTGTGTCTCATCCACTTCATCTGAATAAGTATCCACGCTCCTGCCAAGTACATGATCAAATTCATCAAGAACATCCGTCATCAGTCCCTTATCAATCCGGCTTTTACACTCTGCAATCAGCACAGCTGGGATCCCATAAAATGCTTCTGCAATACTTCCTGTAATAGCACCAAGCGTATCCGTATCTCCACCAAGTGATACTGCATTCCGTATGGCATCCTCAAAATCTTTGGATTCCAGAAATGCGATGATTGCCTCTGGTACTGTTTCCTGACAGCTTTCAACATGATGGTAGTAGGTTCGGATATTATCCAATGTTCTACTCAGATCATAATGAAATTCCCTCTCGATATAAGTTTTGATTTCTTCTTTTGAAGATCCATTCCTTGCCATATATATTGCACTTGCAGTTGACTCTGCACCCTTTATACCTTCTGGATGATTATGTGTCACATTCGCTGTAGCTCTAGCTACCTCTCTGGTTCTTTCCATCGAATCATAAAGCCAGCCTACTGCTGACACTCTCATGGCTGAACCATTTCCATAGCTTCCGTATGGCTTCGGATTATTTTCTTTAAGCCAATGTCTGAAGCTTCCACCATAGCCTGCATGTGGATATCTTTTTCCCCAATCCTGCATATTGGATGCTACCGCATCTTCAATTTTCTTTACTGCTGCTTCCGGTCCGACTGCCAGGAGAGCTTCTCCAACTGCTATTGTCATAACAGAATCATCTGTAAAGCCACAGCCTTCACTAAACAAATCAAAATTCTTTGTTTTATCACCTCTGTCAAACTCAAACGGACTTCCTATAATATCTCCTAAAATTGCTCCGTACATATATGCCTCCAATTCCCGGATTACTCCGGCACCTCTCTTTCTCTGTTACAATATGAGTATAATTAAAAGGCATCTTCATATGGTCGCTGTTTGGGCGACACTTTCAGAAAATAAAAATGCCGGTACAATATTGCACCGACACTAATTTCTCTAATATTTTTCATTTTGTTCTGACCATACTGGCGTACCATATTTTTTTCTTGCCACATCGCAAATTGCCATTAAAGCATAATAATTAACCCGATTAGGATAATGCACAGCAGGGTGATAATAATCAAGCACCAATGTATCCTTCCAAAGCGCCAACATATTATCCCATGTATCATCATTCTGTAATTCTTCCCCTAATACAAGTTTCAATAGACTGAGATTATTCCCACATACAATGATATCCGGTTGTATAATTTCCAATTCACGCTTTATTTCCAGCCTGTCTTCAAGTGCGTATTTTTTCAAATCTTCATATTCAGATTCGCTTCCGCCATTGCTTTTTTTCACATTGACCACTGCAATACGGTCTATGATTTCTTTTTCCTTAGAACGTAATACTTCATCGTCATACTCACAGATATTATCGTTAAATGCATTATATATTCTGAAATTGATCACCTACTATTAATCCCAACACATGTGATGCATCATAAACAAGCAATGTATGTTTGCCTAATACTTCTTTAAGTTTATCTAGTTTAACCGGAAAAGCAACCATACACAAGTCTAAATAAACAATTCTCACCTTATTGTTTTCTAAATAATCTCTTAATTGATCAATATCAATTTCCCATTTTTCTCTATCAAATGGTAAATACACACTATTGAGACCAAGCTTTTTAATGATAGCTGTGGTCTCAAAATGCCCACCATCATTTGGACTAAATGACATAACCGTATCTCCCGGATTACAAAAGGCAGAAATAGCACTCAGCATACCGTTTAATCCAGAGATAGGTTTTACACTTACATATTCACAATCCAAATATTTTTTTAAATAGTTTTCAGTTATTCGCTCTATATAACTTAAATAATAAGTTGGATATTTCCATACTGAATCATCATCAAAAGAATATCTAGCATACATGTCCAGCATAAAAGGCAATCTTTCTTCCACTCCAGGAAGATTTTCACTTGCCACCAAACGAATCACATCTTTTGCTTCGCTTTCATTTTTTAGTATTAAATCAAGTATTTCACTCATAATGAAATCTCCATATCTTTTTGTTTTATAGTATGTGTATACTACCAGCAAACACCACAAAAATAGTTAATTCAACTCAAGATCAAATAAGCGTTTCATATCCGGTCTTGTTCTATAAACATATTCTGCAGCACGCCGTAATGATTTAGCCCCTTTTTCTGTCTTAATATCATACTTAAAAGTATTTCTCCATAATAGTTCATTAGTATTCAAACCATATGGATTTTCCTCGTTAATCAGTAGTTGATTAACATCTTTGGTAAAAAGCATATTTAATTCAGGAACAAAAAAATCAGTAGCTGGATACTTTATTTTAGTATTAACCTCAAATCTTTTCCCATTGATATAAACAATTCTAATATTTTTGGTAATTGCAAATCTAATGGCGTCCTTCGGAGTATTTATTATTGGCTCCCCTTTGTCATTCAGAGATGTATTACATACTATAGGTACTCCAGTTTTTTCAAAAAATACTTTTATCAAATCGTATAGCACTTTATTTTCCGGATGATATATCAATTTAAAATCAGCCTTCGGATCTAACGGCTCAAACAATGAACATGGACTCGATTTTGAAAAAGAATGATTTAATTGATGGTTTAATACATATATCAAGCGTTTAACTTGCGGAACTGTCAAATCATCTTGAAAGATCATCCTAGAAAATCTATTAAGATCCGATAAGGCATACTGTTCTGGATATGTGTATGGCGTGCATGAAGCAATTGATTTAATCCCGAAATACTTTGAAATATATCTCCCCCATAATGCAGCAGAATCATAGATAATCAAATCTGGCTGTTCCATTTTATAAATATCATCTTTCATGAATAATTCTGTGATGGTATATAAATGATGACAAAACTTATACCATTCAGTAATATGGTTTAGTTCTTCAGCACGAACATGCTGCATATACTCATTGTTATATGTACTATCTTTAAAAGAAAACAGTTTTTCAATTTCATCTGAATAGGAGTGAAAAGTAATTCCTGCGTTCTCTATAAACTGCTTATAAGCAATTCCACTATAATACGTTACTTCAAAACCCCTCTTTTTTAATGCTTTTGCCACTCTTAACCCATAATTCACATGACCGAAAAGTGGTATTGAAAAGAATACTATTTTTTCCATTATACTTCCTCAGAAACTTTACAAACAGAAGTTAACATATTGACTGTACGTTTGATCCAACATGCGCTTTTTACCAAGAATAAATCTAAATATTCATTTTGTCCTGCATAAAAAATCAAAAGCACAATCAGCCAAACTTGCGTATCAAGTTGTTGACATCGTCCTTAAGCGTCCCATAAACATGAACAAATTCCTCTGTTATTGGATGAACAAACTCTAACTCGTTTCCAAATAACCCCATCTCTTTAGTTAGTTTACTTCTTGTTCCATATAACTTGTCATTGATAATAGGCATTCCATGAAAACTCAGATGAACTCTTATTTGATGAGTTCTTCCTGTATCTAAAATGCATTTAAGAATACTAAGATTTGAATATGAACCCAATGAAATAATTGATGTTTTGGCCATCGCACCATGTTTGGTTACAATTCGTTTTGTTGAATCATGACGATTCCGGCCTATTCTATCAGTAAATACATATCTTTTTTCTTTAGGTATGGTTCCTTGAACAATTGCTAAATATCTACGTTGAATTCTTTTATCAGCCATCATCTTGTCAAACAATGGCTGAAAAACTGGTGACTTCGAAAAAGCAACAAGCCCTGTTGTTTCTCGATCTAACCTGTGTAAAGGATGTACAACAATTTCTATCCCTTGCTGTGCGTAATATGAATCTAGCATTTCTTGTAAATTCGTATTTGCATCTCCATCATTATGCACTAGTAACCCAGGTGGCTTGTTTGCAATCACGATAAAAGGATCTTCATAAACAATTTCAATCTCTAATTTACAGGTTTCGTTTAGTCTAGTATCTATGCTAGATGGGTAAATTTTTATTTCTAGATTCTCACCAACTAACGATTCATTTCTATGAATACTTCTCCCATCAATTTTTATCCATTGATTCTGAAATAATAAATATCGAATTTTTTTGGAAGGAATATAATAATCTAAAAAAGCATCAATTGTATTGAATTGTAGCGACGATATTTTTATTATCATAATGTCATTTTTTAATTCGTACACCAATGTTTTCTTGACTCCTCTATACTCAACGAATTTTATGATTATTGTTTTATAGCTATCGCTTTATTATACTTCCATCAAAAATCTTATAGGCATTTTTACTTATTTATCGGATAAACGCTTTTTGCGTTTTGTTGTAGACGACTTTGTAATTTGTCCAGATGTTGATGTTTTTCTTAAAAAAGTTCTATTTTGCTTTTTTAAACCTTTATTTACTTTCTCTAACCTTCTATAAGCATTGTTGACGAGACGTTTTTTTTCTTCAGTTAATCCAATCTGTGAATACGTAAAGATTTTCATCCATTGTTCAGAATTGATTTTTGTATACGAATCTACCGGATTAATTCTATTATCTTTACATAAACGTCTTATCTGTGCATTTGAAAATAAAACACCAAGTCGATCTTGTACCCTATCGCCTTTGCCTTGATAATATATATATGCTACTAAATCTTTATAATTCTTATAATCTGACTGATTCAGAGTATTGCTTTTCCGTTTAAAATGTAATAACACAGTATCAACATTAGGTGCAGGTGAGAAATCTCTTCTATTAAAGGTATGAATGATTTCTACCTGATACTGTGCTTTTACTACAGCAGCTCGTAATCCTTCATATTTTTGAAATGGCATACCACAATATTTTTTAGCTGCTTCTTTTTGCACAATAAGAAAAATATCTTCAGCAGGATTATTATCATCTGTGATTTTTTTTATTATATCTGCCGTTATTTGAAATGGAATATTTGAAAAAACTTTATATTTTTGGTTCCTTGGCAAATGATATTTCAAAAAATCATCATAAACATATTCAATATTATCAAACTGGTTTTGTGATACTAACGCTTTATATAAATTTTCATCATATTCGATAGCGATAACATTTCCAACCTGTTCAGCAAGAAGATTTGTAATTATACCTTTTCCGGGGCCGATTTCCACCACAATATCATTTTTATTAAGTTGCGATTTTTGTATCAAATTTCGAACTAGATTTTTATCTACTAAGAAATTTTGAGAATTTTTTAGATTCTGCATATTTTTCTCCTCATCACACTGAAATAAAAAATCACCGATATAAGTAGACTTAATTTCATCTATAACCAATGGCAGTAAGAATCTTTTTATTATCTAAAATCAACCAGCAAAAGTGGGTGTATCAGTAATGCTATTCAGTTGATATTTTACTATTTAACAATTATCATTTAACAGCCACTGTTATTCTGTACTTTATTAATAAAATTGATAATTATTTCTGCTTATCGCCAAAGCAAGCAATAATATACCAAATAAGTATGTACGAATATACCAAATAAGTATGTACGAATAACTTGCCATTCTCCATCACATATGTTAGAATCGACAAGGCATAGATTGAACTATTATATTTCGGTTTCTGACACTTTCCCAATTATGAAAAATCCAATTTATGCCATTCCCTTGTTTTTACCGAAACAGTTCTTCATGTATCGATGCTAATCCATCTCTATAGTATCAAATTCTTTACATTCCCTTCTTAAGAAATGTTATCTAAATCCTCATCTTTTAAAATCCTAAATACACTATATTATACATGATAACAGGTTAAAAATCAATTATGTTATCCGTGTTCCAGAACTGAAAGGTAAATAACCTTTCATCCCATCCTTTTTTATGAAGCTTATCCAAAAAGTGATTGTAGTTTCGGCAAGTTATCCACATCGCCATCCTGCACTATCCCTGCTCAAATAAAAAATGTTGATAAATTTTACATTTTTCACTTGGCAGGCATCACCTTCTTTGCTAAACTAAAGTCAGTTTGGAACTGCTTCATGCAGCTCACTGCTTATATCTTCTGTCCTTGTTAGTTGCCGTCCAAAGCTTGCTAACAGTTCAGAAGATATTTCTTTTTGTAGCTTTTTGATTCCGTTCTTCTTTAAGAAAAAGAATTCATACAGTTGTTTTACGAAATCCGCTATCTGTTCCATCAGGTAGTGATTTTTTTGTGCCGTTTCATTCCAGCTGCAGGCATGTCCGATATTTCCCTGCCAGTGCTTCTGACGGTTAAATCCCTGATTTTCTATCTTCCAACGTAATCGTCCGGACTTGATGATTTTCTTCACGTTGCTCTTTGTAATACGGATATTTGTGATCCATGCAAATTCTGTCTGAACCTCGTTGCCGGATTTCTTTTGCCTTTCCCGATAATAGACCAAATTGACATCACGTTCCTGGAACATTATGTCATTCTGAAATTCAATATCATCATCAATCACTTCTTTTTCCGGTAGAGAACGATATTCTTTTGCTATCGACGATGCAATCCTTCTTTGTACCGTATAATATAATCCCAGCCGTTATTCTCACAGATCTCCAATACCGTCTGGCTTACATATAATCCATCTGCAAGTATAATAATCGGAAGTCTTGGAAACCTGTCTTTGATCTTCTTTGCCAGCCTTTTGAAGGCCTTACTTTCGCAGTCTTGTTTTACAGCATCACGGCTCTTATTGATATATTCCTCAGAATTCTCTATTGTTTCACTTCCAATACTGCAGACGATGTCATTTCCGAAGTAGATTTTTGCCTCCAGGACGCCTCGGTGATATCTTGTGTACTCATTCGTTTCCCCTCTATGGTAAGTCCGGCTCAGATAGGCGGGATTCTTTTGAGTATTTCCTTCATCCAGTTCCGTTGCATCAAAAATAACGAGCCATTTTCCGAAAACCTTTGCTTCATCGAATGTCTTTCTTCGGATCATCGTATAAACGCTCTCTTTCTGGATTTTTTCCAGTTCTTCCGGTTTCAGTTTTTCCAGAAATTCATTTTCCGTAACACTGTGTGGAATAAACATACGTGCATCTCTTTCCATAAAGGAATAAAGATTTTTCACTACAGCCTCATTTTCTGAAAGGCGATCCATAGCGCGCATACTTGAAACAGCACCAATCGCTTTATAGTACATTGTTCCAAGCATCTCACGTATTGAATAAGTGATGTAACCCTGGTGACGTGGATCAGCTACTTTATCAAACCATTTGAAGAGGTTTGGCAGATACTTATTCTGAATCTTATTGCATTCTACAATCGGATTCTGCTCCATTTTTCGTTTCATTCGATTTTCTAATCTTCCCATGTTAGCCACCTTTGCGAAAAAGTTTTTCTTCTATTTTACCGCAAAGGTAGCCAATTCTTTACTATTGCAGGAAAATTTAGTGCGAATTATTTTTACCTTTCAGGACTGTCCGTGTTCGTTTCAGTTCGTTTCCATGATAGTTCACTCTTTAATTCAAATAGTTCAGTAAAATATTGATTAAATCATTAATTCTTGGAATACTCGCAATCTAACCTATACCCTAAATGGACATTGCGTTCCTTTGATCATTTTGTTAAAATAGAGTCATAAAATCTAATTTTGAACAAAATGCAACCAACATTATAAACGTCATTGGACAAATAGGGGGGCTTGTTTATGGCTAATGGTAAGAATATCGCATACGTGAGAGTATCCACCCTGGAACAGAACGAGGCGAGACAGCGTGAGGCCCTGCAGCCTTACAATATAGATAAGTGGTTCATCGAGAAAGCATCTGGCAAGGACACTCAACGTCCGAAGCTTCAGGAGATGCTGGAATACATCCGCGAGGATGATACCGTTTATGTAGAAGAGTTCTCCAGACTTGGCAGATCCACAGCTGATCTACTGGCAACGGTGAAGCAGATCGAAGATACCGGTGCAAAGTTCATCAGCCTGAAGGAGAATTTCGATACACATACTCCAGCCGGTAAACTGCAGATGACCATGATGGCTGCCATAGCCGAGTTTGAGAGAGCGATGATCCTGGAGCGTCAGCGGGAAGGAATTGCCATTGCAAAAAGGGAAGGCAAATACAAAGGCCGTAAGGCCGTCAGCGTTCCGAACATAGGAGAGTATTACCAGAAGTATATGTCCAGACAGGCTACCAAGACTTCTATCGCAGAAGAGCTTGGCATCAGCCGAACTACTCTGGATAAACTTTTCAAAGAGCATCTGGAAACACAATAGCAGAACATGTATCATTTCCAGAAAATTGGAAATCTTCTATATTAATATGTACAAACAGCAGAAGCGCCAACTACTGATCACTTCGATCAATAGCTGACGCTTCGCTTCATTATATTAATACACCGGGATTGTCTTCACATTTTTCTCACGCCAAATGCAATGCCAGAAGAAGCTACAAATCTTTCTGATTGCATCACCAGTTTCATCTCGATCACACTGAAACAGAGGAAAATCATGAACCAAAGTTGGATCTTGATACTCTTCAAAACTAACAAGAATATCATTGAACAATAGTAGTGCTGCGGCAAAGGAATGACTGTGCTTATTTAAGAAGTCCCCTTCACTAGTGATGAATATGCAGGGTGGAAGAGAGCCAGCGACCTCATTTCTTTCCGGACTTCGATATCTCTTCACTGCATCCTTTTTCGTATTCTTCCCCGAGAACAAGAACTTATAGAATAATTCACACGGGTTATTCCTATCTGCATAGAACATGCCACAGATCAGAGCCAGTCCTGTAATGCGTACTTTGTAGGGTCCGGTCTCGATACCAAACTCATCTGCCAGCTTGGGATTATGAAGAATAGCGGTTGCATATACTGTAAGAAATGCTCCGGCACTGTCACCTACAATAAATACACTTTCTGGATCACCCTCCATGGCAGCTGCAGAGTAAACAATCATTCTGATGGCAGTCACAATAGCTTCTACAACCTCATCAATGGTATGCTCCGGAAGCTTAGGATACTCGATTGCATATACCAGAAACTCCTTTGCTGCAAATTCACGGCACAGGTATTTGTTGAATTCCTTATTGCCTGTAATGAGCCCTCCGCCATGAATACTGATGATGATTGGTAGCTTTCGCTTGGCCTTTTCATCGTAAAACAGATCCATCCGATAATCAGGATCACCTTCTTTCTCCAAACCAACATCATCTGACCCAATTCCATGACCATAATATACATTTGATACCTGGTAAACATTCGGATATCGCATCGGCACAAAGGGTTGTTCTGCTTCCTGTTTCTTGAATTTCTTGCGTTCCTGATTGCACAGGAACTGCTTGATAGCCTGAATCATAATCTACCTCCATTTCTTTTCCTCATGAAAATGTATCGGTATGGGATCTAATCAGATCAGCCCGTCCAGACGACAACTAATCATTTTTGATTAAATCCCACACCTAAATTGTAGAAAAATCCTGATTACGACATTTGCACCGGCAGTCCAGATTCCAACCTGCTATCAGCACAAATAGGCAAGCCAATCAAATCAGGCTTCGTCAAGAAGCTTTTCAACATCCTTCAGAAGTGACATGGCGATACGAACTCTCATCATTGCGGCTTCTTTGGGTTTATCCTCTTCATCTTCACCTAACAGGTAATCCAGGGTTACGCCAAATGTATTGGCAATTGCCACATAGATATCGATGCCTCCAATTCTCTTGCCTATCTCAATCTTGCTGATATAACTATGGGATACGTTCAATTCCGCTGCCAGATCATACTGGTTCATTCTTGCGGCGTCTCTGAGTTTTCTAATCTTTCTACCGGTTGCTACGGGATTAAATGTCATTGCTTATTTACCTCCAAATTTCTGAAATCTTGTTAAGTTGCAAAATTCAGAAATCAGAGGTGGACCATGGCAATGGACAAAAGAAAAGAAGCTGCAATTCCTGCCTGTATAAGCAAGAACTACAGCTTCGTGATAGATATGCTGATATTTCACGGGATCAGCCTCCATTGACAGAAGTCAAGAGTATCAGCTCTTGCTTCTGCCAATATCAGGTATGGCCCATCCCAAACTTATCCGAAAAACATCCCATTTTCATCCCATGAAGAAAATCAGAAAAAAAGCATCCCAAATCCATCCTAAAGACGGGATGAAAATGAGATGCCTCTTATTTCACTCAATATTCAGTTATTTTTGTCAAAAAACATAATCCGGATCCATATCATCTCTGCTATCCAGACGCTTCACCAGATACTGGTACTCCTCATCCGGAATGCATTTCTGAGCTGTCTCCTGTAAGCTGTTCGCCTTATCCAGGTTCGATGTCATGCGATAAGCTCTGATCTTCCAGTAATATCCTTCCGTATTATTGGCAACGATTGCCATGGATTTAGCCGCATAGTGGTGAAGAGTTTCATAATCTCCTTCATGGTAGAGAATATGAAGAAGTCTCTTGATTGCCATAAGATATAAGCTTTCCATATGATGCTGTGCCTGCGTCAGCCAAGATGGCGCCTTAGCTTCCATACGGATTGGCCCCTTATACATCGCCACCATATCTTCCAGTATGTGTCTTCTTGTAATAGAATCCGCTACCCGGTTAACCATCTCAGACATCTTCATGAATTCCTGGACATCGACTACCACCTTCAGATTCGGATTAAACTTGTATCCAGCATCATCTCTGTAAATGAGTGGCAGCTTAAGCAGAGTACATTTGTTTACAATAGCGTTAACTGCTCGTCTTACCTTTTGACCTTCCTGCAGATAATCTTCATATTCCTTCCATATTTCTATTTCCATCTCTCTGGCACTTTTCGTTTTAGGATAAAATGCCATGTATGCCAGAACGATTCTCTGATCTGGCGTAAAATTCTCATGAATATACTGACCACCGATATGGGTAATCTTCACACCATCAAACAACCCCAGGCGAACTTCATTTTCATCTGAGATATTGAAGTTTTCAGCCTGCAGACGAATTGATTTCGTTGTCTTAAATTGGTTCAGCTCCATCATCAAAGCATAAGTGCAAAGCTGAAGAAGAGCAATATCACCAAAATGCTTCTTCGGATTTCTTACAACTACAAAGCCCTGGGAAATCTTATAAAACGGAAACCCCATGACCGAGGTTGCTTCCAATCTCGTGTATAAAGCATACTCCGCAGGATCTACATCCTTTACTGCCTCCACATCTTCAACCAGAATAGGTTCATTCCTGTAAAATGCTCTGATCCAGGACTTAGCATAGTGGGTGTACTCTTCAGGAAGAAGCAGCTTCTTGATATTAGCCTTTTCGATATCATCACAGCCTTCACGAGAACCCCAACGCATAAACCAATAATCCAGATCAAGATTAATCTCCAGAACACATACAAAATCAGATTCGTAATACTCCCTTAGCATATTCATTAGATGGCTAACAACGGCGGTACTGCATTTCCTATCTGCTTACATATTTCACTTTTTGTGCCATAAAAAATAAATTCATCTGAAAAACTCTGTATTCTTGCTGCTTCTCGTGGCGTAATAGACCTATTTAATTCAGGATGAGAATTTGTACCGTTAGATGGTGTATCAAATCTAGTATCTATTGTTGGAGAATAAGTATCCCATTCTAATCTGCACCAAGTAGTATTATACTGCTGCTTTCCACGCATATCTTTCGGTAAAAACTCTTTGCCTTTCTCTGGTGGAATCATGGATAATTTTTCTTGCCTGTGTCCATATTGCTACCTTTCTCCACATAGTCCATGGACGTTCACAATCATGCAAATCTTCTACCAGATTATAACCATTTTCATTAGAAGTGTATGCTTCCTTTAAGAAATAACATACTCTTGGTGTATGCTGTGCTTCCCATTTTTCTTCACACACTATACCATCTCTGATAAAACGCTTATATCCATTATTTTTATGTTTTTCTTCCCAATTGTCCATTAAAAGTTTTATATCTGTCTCTCTACTCATGAATATTTTCTCCTATACTCCAAGAATTTCATTCGTATACTTAAACAATGTTACATTCAGCTGCATAATATCATACTGCTTATCTATAATAGCCTTCTGCACGATCAGATCCACCTTACTGCTTGGACTAAATGCCCAGTCCGCTCTGGCAAGTAAATCTCTTGACTGTTCCAGATCAAGCTGAAGTGCAATACAGAGTGCCATTACTGTCTTTTTCTTTGGATGATAATTCTGATCACACTGAATCTTTGAAAAATGTTTCCTATCAAGGTTTGCCCGTTTCCACACATCCTTATTATCAAGATGTGCTTCATCAATCAGCTCAAATAATTTATCATGAAAGGAAACTCCTATATTGGCCAGCTGATCTTCCAATGAAATATTTTCTAACGGCATGAGCAATTCTGTCATGCCAGTATCTGTCATTTCCTCAAGTGGATAGTTGTCTTCTTCTCTTTGAAGCATTTCTTCATTGAAATCTTCTTCTGCCAATTCTTTTACATGAGTACTTCTTCTGCTCCTTAACGGATACTCTTTTCTATGGATTTCTCTGACGTAATTAGCATCTATATAAGAATCAATATCCCCAACAATCTGACCGGACAGCTGAAAAGACCTTTTATCAAACACTACCAGTATAATTTCCATTTCATTTTCAGTAAGAAACTGGCTGAATACTGACACAGCAATCTGTAATGCCTTATCCTTCGGAAATCCATATACTCCTGTCGAAATTAATGGAAATGCAATGCTCTCGCACTTAAGTTCCAATGCTTTTTGCAATGATTTACGATAGCAGTGCTCCAGAATTTCAAATTCATGGTGCAATCCATCCGTCCATACCGGTCCTACTGTATGAATAATATATTTTGCATTTAGGCTATATGCACCAGTGACAGCAATATCACCTCTTGCAATTTTGCCGATATTCGCTCTTTCTGCGAGAAGCTTTTCTTTTCCTGCTGCCTCATATATTGCTAAGTCCGTGCCACTTGCACATATCGGATTTGGATTGGCAGTATTCACGATTACATCTGCTTTTACCTTTGTTATATCGTTTCGGACAATCTTAAATGGCATTGTGACTCCTCCTTATTTTCTAATCCTCCTCCAATCTGCAATAACATTATCCTCCCCTCTTGTACTTGTACCCCAATACCCCGGATGTGCTACAGGGTATATATATGTTTCTCCATAAATATAATGTTCTCCAGTTCCTATAAGTTCAGATACTCTATTGCAGGAAAACTTTTTATCAATCAGAGTTCGTATTACAACCACAGATGTATCAAGACCCAGACAGATTATGTTTTCCGGCTCTATAATGTCAATCAGTGATTTTATTTCGGCTGCATCATTTGCCAATATCTTTCTGGTCATATTTCCAGAATACTTATCTCTGCGATAGCCCAAATTACAATTGCAGAAAAACAAATCTGGATATTTTTTCTTGTCAATTTCATTTTTACCAAGCAGTTCAAAGTATCTGACAATATTTTTATCCGTCTGTGAATCCCTTGCTTCCAAATCTACATTTTCATGGAACATCACATCTATACCATCATTCATCTTACGGACATTTGCAATCGTACCCTTTAGTTCTTCCTTTTCTGGTGGTCCGAAATCCTGACCTATCAGCATATACTTAATATGTGGTGTCTTCTTGGCGTAATCTCTCCCTTGCCAATATGTCCATAGGTTAATTTCCTGACACAAATCTTCTCCCTGACGTAAATCGCACCAGCCAAGTGTCAGGTTCTTTGTGTATATAGGATTTTTACGATATTTGTTTTTTACATTTTCTATCAGCTTGCAATAAGCTGCGGATTTTTTTGCATTCATTTTATGTATATTCACCTCAAAAATTCACTGTTTTATTTTAACACTTTCCTTATCTGCTTATCCGTTGCATCCGGAAACATCTCATGCATATAGTCTACAAGCTGTTTCCATGAGTCCTGTGGATTATCCTTATAGCAGGAAGTCACATAATCATATCCATAGATATGCTCAATAGATGAATACACTGCAACATCCCATCCATATTCAATGCCTCTCTTATTCACTCTCTTCTTAAAATCGCAGTTGCACAGATATGTCTGCATCATAAGATTCGTTATAGCACCATCAAATCCCTTTTCTCCATCCTTACCAAATCCAGCCTGTTTTTTCAATTCATTTGAATAAATCTCTGAATCAGCATTATCTTCCATAAAATTGACCATTATCTTTTTATGCTTATTAGGTGCTTTCCCATCATCATATAATGCATCAAAATCATATCCATCCCGGCGATAATTAGCAAATACAGGAAGCCACTTTTTTGATATAAATCCTGCCTTCTTATCAAAGAACTTTCCATAGACGATATCATGCCGCCTTGCTATAATAGCCCGCCACATCCATGGATCAATCTCCGGATTATCACTCCACCAGTACTCTGGAACAGTTCTTTCTTCAAGTGAAAACCCATCTATATCATTCTTAAATAATGGTAAAAAGCCAAATTCATTTATATACTTGATTGCTTCATCTACAGAATGGATACATTCCGGGTTGTCCCACTTCATGCCATGCATAATCCATTCACCTGATTCGTTTCCCATAATATATGTACCTCATTACTCAGCGTACTTGTCAATCCAATTTTCGCCATCATATTCATCAATCTGTTTTACTAATCTCGTAAGATAATCTTGTAACCGGCTATCTTCTTCACTTGCATACCACACATTTGCCCGTCCAAATCCATAAGCCCAACCATTTGATTTTCTTGGGACTTCCCATTGTACCTTTCTTGATCTGATCCCTGCAGGAAGTAAGACACAATCAGATGAGTTTGCAATTGCATTGTAATATTGTATATTCCTGATAAGGCGTGTCCCTGCCCGTCACATACAGCTTGGCGGTGTCAGACGCACGTTTCTCCTTTTCCAGAACAAAGGTAGCGTCCGCACTCCCCGTTAATCCTGTCGTCCCAGACACCTTGTTGAACACGTCGCTGTCATTCTGCTTTCGGATGTGGTGTACGACAATGACCGCCAGAGAGTGCCTGTCGGCAAAGTCTTTGATGAGGGAGATGTCCCCATAGTCGCTTGCATAGGCATTGTCTTTTGAAGCTGTACGGACTTTCTGCAAGGTATCAATGACAATGAGCCTGCTGTCTGGGTAATCTTTCAGATAATCTTCAAGCTGCACGATAAGACCGTCTGACAGCTTGCAGCTTGCCACGGCAAAGTGGAGCCGCCCGCTTGCTTCGTCCGTCAAACGAAATAACCTGTCCTGTATGCGGCAGAACGTGTCCTCAAGGCAGAGGTAAAGCACATCGCCCTCCATTGTCGGCATATCCCATAAAGGGATTCCCTGCGACACGCATAAGCATAGCTTCAGCATGAGCCAGCTTTTGCCTATCTTCTGTGAGCCGCAGAACAGCGATAAGCCTGTCGGGATAAGGCTGTCCACCACAAAGGATGGTTTCTCAAGCGGTTCATAAAGGAGCGTTTCGGCGTTGACTGTCTGTAACTTCTGCATGGCTTTCCTCCTTTCGGGCGGTGTCTTTGTTTTCGTTGCACATAGGCGTTGACCTCCTTAAAAATAGATTTACTCCCACGGAAAAAAGTGAGAGTATGTAATGCCGCCAATCCCACACAAATAAAAAACAGATTTCTTTTTCGGGCGGTGTCGGTCACGGTTGGAGATATTTCTTCAATTTCCGCCTTTACTTTCTCCTTTGCAATCGCAACAGATTTCTGTATTGCCGAAGCGGTGCAATGCTCCATAGCGGCGATTTGGTAAAAATTGAACTCATACTCGTAGTAGAGCAGGAAACGCCGCCTTTGTATCTCTGGAAGGCTCCCAACCGCCTTATAGAGCGTTTCATTCCGTTCTTCCTCAACCATGCGTTCATCAAGGCTCTTAGGCACACGCAACGCCCGTCTGTAAAGGGTTTCGTCCCATACCTCGTTAAACTCCCTGTGCCGCTCGTCCCATTAGAAAAGATTCCTGTTCCTGCGCTCCATCTGCCGAAACTCCATAAAGAACTGTTCCGACACTTCCAACTCGTGGGATTTGCCCTGCCCGTCCTTAAAGCTGATAAAATACCTTGTGCCGCTTTCCGTGGATTCCTCCCGAAGCGTGTATGCCTTAACCCTGTATGCCATCCTGTTGTCCTCCTGCAAAAAATGAGTGAGGGGATTTCCATCCCTCACCCAGTAGCCCGCAGGATGGCAGGCTGTTTTAGAAGCTATAAAATTTTCCGCAGCTTCTTCCGCAGATGGTCTAACCTCGCATAGATGGCACCAGTCGTCAAATGCACAAGCGGGGCAATCTCCTTTGTGGAATACCCCTGCATTTTCAGCAGGACGATTTTCAAGGTACGCCCGTCCACCGTGACTAATACTTGATAGAGATTTTCGCTCTCAATCTCTTCCAGTAACTCCGCAACCGTACCCACTTCCGTCTGCCGCTCCCTGTCTGCCATGTCCTCAAGGTATTCCGCAATGTCATTCGTCCATCGGTAAAACCGCCTGTTGGAATTGAAGTCTGCCCTGTCCGCCATGCGTATCTGCTCAATGGTCGCTTCATCAACGCCGCACTCACGCAGCAGCTTTTCCTCCGCTTCTTTCCAGATACGCCATTTCCTGTCCTCCCGTCCGTGGTTGTATGCCATTCTTACTTCCTCCAATCAGAATTGATTGAGAGGGCAGAGAAAAGCCCCCTCATCTTCCCAAAGGAAAAAACAAGGGGGCTGAACGCCTTAAATTTTAATTTTCTATTATCTTTCTTAGTTTTATTAGGATTCTGGCTTTGCGTTTGTTCACAACGCTCTGGGTTATGCCGAACCTCGCCCCGACTTCACGCTCAGAAAGTCCGTCAAAAAAGATTGCCTGTATCAATTCCTGTTCACTATCCGACAGCAAAGGCAGGGCGGCTTTCAGCCTGTCCACCATGACCGCATTGACAACGGTTTCTGCAATGTCCACCGCTTCATCAGTGATAAAGTCCAGAGGATTCCCCTCGCTGTCCGTAAATCCGTCGAGAGATAGCAGTCTATTCTTTGTATCTAATTTTTGCAGATAACGCCACCGTTCCTTGTCACGGTAGAAGTCTGTGTATTGCTCCCTCACGACTTCAAGCAGACAGCCTTGAATGGGGATAAACAGCTTGTCCATATAGGTCTGGTCGGATTCCCTGCAACGGCAGAACTCCGTGTAGGATAATTCCACATAGCCGCCACTTTCTCTGATATATACCTTTCTTGGTGCATATTTCACCATAAATACCTCCCATCTGAATTTTTGAAATGTAAAAAATCCAGATGGAGAGGCGGAGAACGACACCGCATATCAGAAACAGCCCTACGGCACTTTCCAACAAAAATCGACAAAAGAAAAACCGCAAAGGCTCTGTGACCTTTACGGTTATAGGAAATAGTAATTCTATTGTATGGAGATTGTACTTCTACTTTCAAGGTGAGAAGTACCGTTGCACTGGCAGAAATTTTTTTAACTGGTTTCCTGCCGTTCTCTGATATGCTATGTATTGATAAATTTTGCTTCGTATGAGCAGATAGATAACTGCCCGAAAAAAGGACATAAAAAAATCCCTCCAAATTTAAAAACAAATTCAGAGGGTAATTTAGGGTATAACAAAATAACCCACCCGAATATCGTTTTTTTTATTTGGTGAGTTTGTTCTTTCAAATACGAAACAAAAAGAGCCGATGATTCGTGAATTGTTCCACAATTTCATCGGCTCTGCGTCTTAAGCGTCTGGCTCTTTGATGACAGTTATCTTCAAGTTGTCAACTTTAATCAATCTTTCTTGTCTGCATTTTGGACAATAAAGGGGATAATTCTCCAAAACAGTGTCCTTCCTAATTTTATTACGGGTTTTGCTCCCACAAACAGGACACAATATCCATTCGCATTTCATCATAATTAGTCTCTAATCCTTTCAAATCTCATTTTATATGACTTTTGCAAGCTGTTAAGCTAACTTGTGGAACATATGCCGAACCTTATCTATACGGCTATTCGGGCGGCGGGGTTGGCAAATAAATTTACCAATAGCTGGCTGGTATCCTTTTAACTCTGTCAAGCAGACTCCCTGCCCATTTGTGAAATAAGTTAAATCGTTCCTGTATTCTTGAATACATCTAGCAGGGATTTCTCCTTTCAGAATGACCTCGTCATTCTTTATCTGAGTACTTACAATATCTGCACAATACCTTGGAGCATCATGATACGCCCGTGAGAGATATTCCTGCGGTGCATAAATTTCAAAGTGGAGATATGGCTCTAATAGTTCTGTCCCTGCTTTTTTTAAAGCCTGCTCCAATACGATAGGGGAAAGCAGCCGAAAGTCTGCGGGGGTACTTACAGGACTATAATACAATCCATATTCAAAACAGATTTTACAGTCTGTCACTTTCCATCCATACAGCCCCTGCTCGCAGCCATAAAGAACCCCCTCCATAACCGCATTTTGGAACGATTGATTTAAATATCCAAGTGAAACTCTGCTTTCATACTGCACTCCGCTTCCAATAGGGAGCGGCTCTATGGACAACCCGACAGAAGCCCAGAAAGGATTTGGCGGGACTTCTATGTGGATGGTATATTCTGCTTTTCTAAGCGGTCTTTCCATATATATAACCGAAGGCTCTTTTATTTCTGCCTCCACATGATATTTTTCCTCAAGGATGGCACAAATGACTTCCATCTGCACATTCCCCAAAAAAGAAAGTATAATCTCATGCGTTGTAGTATCCACATAATATTTTAAAAGAGGGTCTGTATCAGCAATCTCTGCGAGGGCATTTAACAGGGCTTCCCTTTGCTCCGGCTTTTGCGGCTCTACCGTTGTCCGAAGTAATGGCATGGGATTATCAATCCGTGTTTTGTGAGGCAGGAGTTTTTCATTTCCCAGAATGTCGTTCAGTTTCAAAGTATCATCAGCTAAAATAACAATTTCTCCCGGACAGGCATGGTCAGCCGGGACGATTTCACCATTTGACGGAATACACATCTCTGTGATTTTTATTTTCTCTTTTTCAGATATTCTAATAACATCCCTCAAATGCAATGTTCCGCTATATATACGCACATAAACAAAACGCCGCCTTTTCTCTGAATATTCAATCTTAAAAACCTGCCCGCATAGTTCAGATTGACCTTCAGGCGTTGATGAATAAAATTTACTGGCAATTACTTCTATAAGCTGCCGAATCCCCAGATTGTTTTTAGCGCTTCCGTGATAAACGGGAAATAACGTTCCGTTTTGGAATCTCCTGTTTTCTTCCTGTTCCAGTTCTGACATTTTAAACGGTTTCCCTGACATATATTTCTCTAATAGTTCATCGTTTCCCATAATTACCGCATCCCACTGTTCCATATCGTCATTGTCCGTTACATTTATATGGGGATGCTGCTCAACCTTTTGCTTCACTATAATTTCCGAAGAAAGCTTTGCTTTCATTTCCCGATATACCATTGGCAAATCAATCCCCTCTTGGTCAATTTTATTGATGAAAAAAATTGTCGGAATCTTCATTATCTGTAGTGCATGAAACAGTATACGGGTCTGTGCCTGTATGCCATCCTTTGCAGAAACTAATAATACTGCTCCGTCTAATACGGATAAAGAACGGTATACTTCCGCCAAAAAATCCATATGGCCTGGCGTATCTATAATGTTGACTTTTACATCCTCCCACTGAAAAGATGTCACTGCTGTCTGGATAGTGATTCCCCTTTGACGCTCCAAATTCATTGTATCTGTCCTTGTTGTGCCTTCATCTACGCTCCCTAGTTCTGCAATTGCACCACTGGTATACAATAAACTTTCCGTTAATGTTGTCTTTCCTGCGTCAACGTGAGCCAGAATGCCTAAGTTAATTATTTTCATGTGATTTTCCTCCTATCAACACCCAAAAAAGGGCATAAAAATACCCAGTGATAAATACTCCTATCACTGGGTAAATAACTCCAATAGCCCCAAAACACTTATATGTTTTCGGGCATATAAAATTACATGATAAAAGTATTCTTAAACTGGGTACAAAAAACTAAGCCCCATATTAAAAGTGAAACGGGACTGCTACTTTTTGTTCCCACTATCAAATTGACAGTTTATTTAAGAATACCTTGCCGCATATTTATTAACTCCTTGTATAATACTGAATCTAATTATATTCCTTAACCCTTTATTTGTCAAGCTGACAAACTAAAGCAGAAAAAGCGGCAGGATTTCCCCCTGCCACTAATCATCTGTTTATGCAAAAATAATTTCCTTTTCCACAATCTCCCTCGCACAAGCCCTTATGTTATTGAGGCATCCTGTCCATTCTAAGGCGTTTTCTGCCTTTAGCTGTTCCGTTATGCCCTGTGCCTGTTTCATACCCTCTATGAGCCTTTCAAAGCGTTCCTGTGCCTGTCTGTTGATGTCGGCAAGGTAGGCGTTTAGCCTGCCGCTTGTAAGAAGATTGGTGTATGTAACTTTACGGTACTGTTTTAGATAATCTAAATGCCGTTGCCCCCAGATGCCTATTGCCTGTTCTTCTTCGGCGGGTACAGTTAAGCACGGTATCAAATAATCCCCTTGCCTTTCGTATTTGCCGCCCAGTTCCTCAAATAATGATTTTGCCATTGTCTGTTACCTCCACATTCTTTTTTATTTTGAATGTCCGCAAAATCCGTCCTACATCTATGGGATTACTTGGAAGATTCCAGTGCATAATCACACGACAATAATTATGAAAATCCAATCCTTCCTGTCCGATTGATGTTGTGGCGAGCACAAATGGACGCATTGGTGAGTTAAAGGCATTTCTGATATTTTCTTTACGCATGACTACCTTGGAATTATCTCCTGCATCCTTTGTAAATCCAACTGCATAACTCGACCTTATTCGACATCCATCACTCTTCCTGTCAGCTCCGTTAATACGTTTTTTGAAATCAGGATAAGTATCAGCGATATAGGTGGCTGTATGTATCTTCAATGAATCCATCATCATGTCATGCACAATCTGATACTGATTTCCATCCGACTGAAAACCTGCTGTTTCTTTCAGCATATGGATATATTCATCAATCATTGCCTGAAAACAGCCATCTTTACAGTATTTAAGTACATTCTGCCAATGGGAATTATCATCCCTGCATCTGCCATAAGCAAGATCAATGATAGCTGTTGACTCCGGCAAATTGAAATTATTGACAAATACCTTTGCAAGCGATGTTGCTCTGGCTGTGCTTCTTCCATTAGAACGATAAATGCATATTGCTGGCGAACCCAGTACCATATTTACCAATGTTTCCAGAAGATCCTCCGGCTTTCTTCCAAGATGAATCTCCTCCGGGGCATCCAAATAACTTCTTAGCTTATCAATATGAGCAATAAAGCCCTTATTTCTCTTATCCTTTGAACTGCTTCTGACCTCAGATGTTGTATCCTCTTCGTCTGTATTCATTTCCCACACAATATCCTCTATCCAATGCTTTGCATAGATGACTCCATCCATGAGCATCGGTGCAAGATAATACCACCTGGCATCTTCCTTATTGTTACCCGAATCACCATACTTTTCTTCGATTATCGCAAGCTTCTCTTTCAGTTTCAGCCGTACAGATTTCTCTATTACTTCTAATGATTCATGATTATTCAATGACTCAATCGGTAAATACATATCAGAAAGTGTCTTTGAAGGATAAAGCAGTGCAAACAGACTCATGCCTCTTACTTCTCCATTTGAAACATTAAACCTGAGCCTTGCCACCGGGTATCGTCTCGAACCTTCCGCAAAATACCCCGTATTCTTCTTATCCTGATTCTTTATCTGATGTACCAGTTTTCCAACTGTAAGTCTTTCCGCCTCATAGGAAACAAGCGCACCTATCATTCGTGGAACCATCTCCCATGCAGAAAATACAAGTATTTTTGAAAAGCCTTTGCTGTTTTTATATGCTCCCTGCATCTCATAATATGGCAGTGATGGAGGAATCCACAGATATTTTTCTGCACCGCCGGTAAATGCTTTTTCTTTCAGTGCCTCAAGCCTTGCATTGGTTTTCGGCAGTTCATCATATTTATTGATTTTATTGCGATTCAGCCACAAGAGACATTGTTCTCTTTCACTTCCAAATTCATCTGGATGTTTTATATAATATTTTTCAATCTGCTCTTTAATCTTATATTTCTTCATAAAGGACATAAGATACGGACAGCTCTTTGCATAATCTACCGGTAAAGAATGATTTGAATCCGTTTTTGACAACAATCGTGACATCTGTATATAGGAGTTTATGTCATTTTCATCTATTTGCAAATGATGCTTCACGCTGCTGTCATCCGTATAATCACCGGAATCCATGACAGATATACGCTCTGTCCTGCTGACTCCCTGATACATGGCATTTTCTGCCAGCTCCTTCATACGGATAATTGCACTGTCCCCTGCCTTCAACTCACTTAGAGCATGGGAATAATTCTTCCACACTTCCTTAAATTTAATGTCTTTGACTTCATCATCAAAAAGAAAGTTCATAACCTGAAAAAACTCTGCATAATGCTCATCAAGCTGATTTTCATCTATCTCTTCAAGGGTAGAATACAATTTATATGGTGTAGCCGACAACAGAAGTACCCTTGTATCATGTCCACTAAGGAAACTGTGTGCAAGAATACCAAGCTCACTGTCATCGGATGACAAAAGAAACTTAAATCTCTGAAACTCATCCATGATTACCAGATCCGGCTCAAGCATAGATACACTGATTCTCGCAAACATCACACGAAGCTTATTCATCACATAGTAATTGGAATATGTAAGCTGTTTATTGTATCTTCTTTCATGCAAATGATTAAGCAGCATGTCCCTTATACTTTCATACTCCTGATAATTAAGGATTTTTTCTATCACATTTTGTGGATAGACACCCTTCGTCATCTTTTCGCATTCTGCCACACGGTTTTCAAAGTTCCATTTTGCCCATCCATCCCATGCTTTTACAGCATCCATTATCATAAATTTTTCAAGAGAAGTTACATGTCCTTTAAAGTCCGGCATTCTCCTTAAAATGGCATACATAAGTGCTCTTTCCTGCACACTTCCACCTCCGGTGGTCATGCGGAAAGATGTTTCCGGTGTAAGTGGGATAAGCTGTATAAAACCTTCCTTTATCTGCGGATCATTTTCCTGCTCAGTAATCTTTAAATGCTGCATAGACAGTCTGGTATCTGATACTGAGCCGATGGCATTCTTTCCTGTTACATCAAGTTTTCTGATATTCTGATTTGCTATGTTCTGATTAGAGCAGATATAAATTACCTTAAACAGATCATCTTTCTCTTCGATTCTAAGTCTTGCTGTCTTTACAATTGCTCCTCTGGCAATAAGAGTTTTTCCCATACCCACTTCATCTGCTACAAGCACACGATTCTGATTATGCCGGAACAGATAATCCACTCTCTCCACAGTCGCTCTTTGAAAATCCTTCAGACCGGAAAGGGTACGCTTTTCAATTTCATCTATATTAAATTGTGACATGACATCACCTCGTTATCTTCTGATTTTCAAAGTATTACAAAAAGTCTCATACAGTTCACGGAATTCATCCGGTATAATATCCTTATCTGTAACCATCTTAAGCACATATCCAATGTCTTTTATTCTTTCCGGCCCTTCTACAGATGTCTTTAACATCTTTTCATAGAGTGCCGGCATTGCATCACTCGAATTGGCAAAAAAGCCGGATTCTCCCATCTGCTTTCCTTCAAGCATAGATGCTACATAATCATCACCAAGTACAAACGCTATGTACTCAACAAATGATGCCCTATCTTTTACCACACTGTTTACTGCAGCACTTTCTCTGTCATCCGGGAAACCACTTGTAGGGATCATAATAATTCTGCGAATTGTATCATCACCTGATCTTGCAGTAATCTCATAGAACTCAGATAACTGCAAGATCTCAAGCTCTGAAAACTCTATATGTTCTGACAATGTCTGCTCCTGCTTTGAATTAAATGGTGATACTGTAACCTCACTATCAGATTCAATACCACTGAACTCAACCTCTATCTTGTACTTTCCAGCATTCTCATTATCTTCTGAAATTACAGCCTGCCTTTTCACTCGGCACAAGTCCTTAATTTTCTGCTCCAGCAGATTTCTATTGTCACTTTCTGTTTCCAAAACATCATCCGCTACTGTAACCTGCTCAAATGGATTCTTTGCATCTCCTACCGGTCCACAGAATATATCCTCTAAGAATTTATCCCCATTCAGATACATATTCTTTGTACCAAGCCACAGCATCATTTCAACATTTTTATTAATTGCAGAATAGGAAGCATTCATGGAACCAAGATACAGGTCAACATCTGAATATTTCCTTCTCAGATAGATTTTTGCATGAATATCCTGTTTCTTTTTATCTGCGAGTTCATCTGAAATTTCTTCCTCACCATCTATAATCTCATCCTTTAATGCATAGATGGTAAAATTATCTACATCTGATGCTTTGAGTTTTCCAAGCTCAGAACGTCTCGTAACAAGTGTTCTCTTACAGTCCGACAATGCCCTGTCTGTCAGGTTAAAATCTGCAATCACACTTTCTGATAAAAACGGAGACATCACTACAAGCTCATTAAATGTCGAATTGGCATTTCCTCTTTCCTTGCAGAATAGAATATCCTCCTGCATCCGGTAAGCATTTTTTCCAATACCAAGTGGAAGCACTTCAAAATCCTCTCCAAATATTTTACTATCAAGTGAAAAGGATACATCCTTAATGTCTGCACATAATCCACGAATCAGGTTTCTTTTCTTTCCGGCATTATTGCTGGTATTATGCACATTCGTTACAAGATAATCCAGAAAATCACAGATAGGCTGAGTCTTTTTCTTCTGTCTGACATTTTTACTGCTATCCATTGCAAAGCTGATATCCCAGCTCCTGTCAAAAGTCAGATTTCTGCTCATTACCACAAAACGATATTTTTTATCGCCCTCAGCGTTTACATATGCTAATATCCATGTTTTCGGATGAAATGCCGGGTATCTCCCAAGCTGTCTGTCCTTTGGCAGTGCAACTTCTACTACCATTTTCTCTAATAAAATAGATAGTGCAGTTGGTTTTGTTGGCACTTTAATCTGTCCAGCTTCACAAAATAGCACGATTTTATCTGATACCTTCTGCAATGCATTTAGCATACCAATGGGATTCTGCATAAGTTTACTATCTGTTTCTTCTGATAAGCCAAGGCATATTGCCACGGCTGTGAGTGCTTCCAGGTCAAGTGAATATGTAGTGCCTACTGCTCTGTCCAGTCTATATCCATCCGGAGGCATCAAGATACCGCTGTAATCCGTTCTATCTCGGTTTGAATCCGGTCTAAACATCAGCATTCACCTCCCCAGCATATATGTCATTCACAATCCTTCTGGCATTTGAGAATCTGTAATCAAGCATTCCACCGCCCACCCATTTTGAATGATCAAATTCCTTTGTTCTGCTTAACTTTGCTCTGGCTGCTCCTTTCAGGCTCCGTTCCCTCTTACGAATCAGCTCATCAGCCATATCAATATCAGATGCCATAAATGCTGTTTGTATCCCACTTAGAAAACTCTTTGCCCTTGGATTTATCAGCTGCAATTCTCCAAACACTGCATCCAGATCTACTGTCGCATTATGCCTTATATCCGGAAGCAACCTGCTCCATTCATCATTTGCGTATGTATTCTCGTCTTCTGAAAGCATGACATTGTATCTTACTCTCGCCATATACACCAGATTATTAAAATCGCAGGCAAGCTTCATCATATATGCCAGCTTTTCACTTACTTTTTCTGATAGTTCAGCCGTTAAAGAAGCAAAATCATCATATTCATTCAAATCAATATGATTTTTCAACACATATTCCAAAAGAGACCCTTTCGTTGACTTCTGAATCTGCTTATCCAGATAGAATGCTTCCTCCTGCGTCAGCTCTATTGTAAGGTTGTCTCTCCAATCATCATGATAAATCGGAAGATTCCAGAATCTAATATTGCCGATGTCTCCTGCATCCGAATCATCCTTATCATTTTCCTCTGCATCATCATTCCTGTTTCCCAACCGGCTGACAGACTTCTGTTCTTTTAGCTTTACCGCCAATGAAACATACTCCGGTATAGACAGACCATAATCACAGAATATTCCAAAGGTACGAATTCCATTCCAGTAGATATCTGATGGTTTTCTTGCCACCCAGCCCTTTGGCAATACACGACTTCCAATAACACCTTCTGCCTTGGGATCTGCTTCTAACAATCTGATGCCACAATCTTTTTCAGCAGAATCTATAGCTCTTAAAACTCTATTTGCATCCTTTCCATACCTGCCATCAACAGCCTCCCTTAACATATATGGAACAATAAGGAAGTACTTTGCTCTAGTCTGGATGGTAGATGTCCCCGGAAAGAAATAATTGGCAAAAGCATCACGAATAACGCCGATTCCAAGTTCATCGACTGCTCCCTGTTCACTCAGAAGGTTAATCACATCGAATGCCTTCTGCCGGTCTTCTTTTGAAAAATCTATCCATCCTAACTGCATGTTTTCACTTCCTTATTTCTTCGTCAAATATGTATCTTCCACATAAGTCTCCGGTGTCGCCTCTTCAATTACTCCCGACTTTGGATCAAAGATATATTTCTTCTTCAATCTCTCATACAATACAGAACCTACAGTCTCCATTACCTGCCTCATCATATCAGGATCATCAAACAGTTTTCTGAAAAACTGGTCATTCTGCTCATATCTGTCTGCTGCCATATTCGGAAAATCCTTTTCAAATAACAGCATAAATGTTGCCCTGTCATTGTTCTTTGCGTAGCTCTGCCATTTCTCCTGATTGGCATAATCATTTTCCATCTGAACAAGAACTTTATCCATCTCTGTAAAATGAGTGCCATACTTTTCGTTTATCTTATCAATGATTACTGTCAACGGGTCTTTCTTAGGCTCTCTATGACCGGAATCACCGGAGATAGGTGTATATCCGCCTTCTGTGCTTTCAAGCTCTATCGGACCTTCAAAGTCTTTTTCCAGCTTATAGTATTCAAGAAGAACTTTGTCATCAATATTTATCTTCTCTCCTCCATGTCCCTTAGGAAGCATTGTGTATAAGAATTTTGAATAAATACTGAATCTATGAATATCCTTGTCAAATAATCTGCATACCTGTGTAATATAGGCATACACACGGTTAAAACTTGCCAAGGTAGACTTAAATATATCCTGTTTTTCAACCTCAAGCACTTCATATCTGTCTATTGCTGGTCTTAACTGTCCCTGAAGCTTTCCAAGATCACCAGCTGATTGATTCTCATTCTGATAGAAAATATCCGCAAATTTATCCACTTCTGATTTCTGATATACCCTGAAATCATCCAAGGTATTCTTCATATCATATACAACATTAGGATCTGTTTCCTCCAAGAGCACAGTTTCCTCATAGAATGGCTCAAAAGATGCTTTGATATCCTCTGCTGAATTCACAAAATCAAGTACAAAGGTATCTACTTTTCCTCTTGTAGTACGATTCAATCTTGATAAAGTCTGTACTGCCTTTACACCGGACAATTTCTTATCCACAAACATGGTGTGAAGTAGTGGTTCATCAAAGCCTGTCTGATATTTTTCTGCAACAACAAGGATTCCATAATCATCTGCATGGAATGTTTCCGGCAAAGCCTTTTCTTTTATTGTCTTGCCTTCTTTATCCTTGTTCATTCCCTCTTCGGTAAACACATCATCGTTATCTTTCACTTCACCGGAAAAAGCGACTAACACTTCAAGGTCATTCAGTCCTTTTTCTTTTATCTGTCTCTTAAATTCCTGCACATATCGTACTGCATGAAGTCTGGATGGTGTAACAACCATAGCCTTCGCTCTGCCACCTATCTTATGTCTTGTGACATTCATAAAATGTTCCAGCATAATGGCAGTCTTCTGAGAGATATTATGTGGATGCAGTGTCTCATAATTTATAATTGCCTTTGAACCAGCTGTTGTATCAAATTCCGGATTATCCTCAATAATCTTGGCAATCTTATAGTACATTTTGTAGGTCATATAGTTCTGCAAAACATCCAAGATGAAATGCTCCTCTATTGCCTGTCTCATAGAATAAATATGGAAAGGTCTGTAGATTCCTTCCGCATCCTTCTGACCAAACAGCTGCAATGTTTTTCCTTTTGGCGTTGCTGTAAATGCAAAGAATGATAAGTTCTTATGCATCCCCTGTGCTGCCAGTTCGTCTAATAGCTTGTCCTCATCATCCTTGCGGTTTCTCTCGTCCTCATCTTCCATCTCGGCATACTCTTTCAGAATTACTTCCGTATCAGCTAATGCTCTTTTTAACTTTTTCGCTGCATCTCCGGTCTGCGAAGAATGTGCCTCATCAATAATAATCGCAAATCTTTTTTTTGCAGAATCCACTTCTTTATAGATTACCGGGAATTTCTGTAATGTAGTAATAATAATGCCTACACCATCATTGATTGCATCTCTAAGCTGTCCCGAATTTTTATCTACTTTCTTAACCACACCTTCCACATGGTCAAACTGATATACTGTAGACTGTAACTGACTGTCCAACACTCGTCTGTCAGTAACGATGATTACTGACTGGAAAATCTTATTGTCTTCATAATCATGGAGTCCGGTAAGTCTGTGTGCCAGCCATGCAATCGAATTGGACTTTCCTGAGCCTGCACTATGCTGGATCAGATAACTCTTACCTGAACCATTCTTTTTTACATCTTCCAACAGCTTTGTAACAACATCAAGCTGATGATACCTTGGGAAAATCATAGTCTCTTTCACAAGATTTCCATTTTTATCGTACTCCTGCTGCAAGTGCATATATTTCTGTAAAATTTCCATCAGACTGTCTTTGCAGAGTACTCTTTCCCAAAGATAAGCTGTATCATATCCATTTGGATTTACCGGATTACCTTTGCCACCTACTTTTCCGGCGCCATTACTTCCCTGATTAAATGGCAGGAAATAAGTGTGTGCGCCCTCAAGTCTTGTAGTCATATAAACATTGGTAAGGTCTACAGCGAAATGTACCAATACCCTTTCCTTAAAGGCAAAAATCGCATCCTTACCGGCACGATCAAACTTATACTGATTAATCGCATTTGTTGTATCCTGTCCTGTAAACTGACATTTCAATTCCATAGATACCACCGGAATGCCGTTTGCAAAAAGAACAATATCAATGCTGTTTTCATTATGTACAGAATAATGAAGCTGTCTGGTACAATGAAGGATATTCGCATCATACTGCATCTGTGTAGTCTCATTCAAAGAAGTCTCCGGCTTCCAGAAAATCGGATAAAACTTGATTCCTCTGTCCATAAATCCATGCCGCATCACATTCAAAAGATTCGTTGTCTTTACTTCTCTTTTAAAACGTTCGATGATCTGTTTCTCGGAATTCTCCGCATAAATTTTTACATATCTTTCCCATTTCTTAGGCTGACTTGTCTTAATAAACTCAACAAAAGTATCTTCATCAAGTCCTGATTCACGATTAAATTTCTTTGGATCACCTTTGGTATATCCACCATGATGAGTCAGATAGTCTTCGATATCTTCCTCAAATCGTTTCTCTTTTACATCAAAATCAGACATGAGCTACACCTCCTTTTTGCCTGTGACAACTTCGTAAATGAGGGATTTTTTGTATTCTTGATATTTCTTAATAAGTTTATTTCTTTTATCAATCTCAACTTCAATATGATTTACCTTATCAGTTATGTAATCAGCTATTTTCTTCTGCTCATCATATGGTGGAATAGGAATATAAAAATTCAAAAACTTATCTGCTTGTAGTCTCCATCTTCCCATACCACTTACACCTTGTCCTAATCCATAAAAAATTCGTGCACTATAACACATTTGCATCATATACAAATAATACTTTGGACACATACCATTCTTATCATTTAATACAAAAACCCTATAATCAGGACTTGTAACTCCTTCGTACTTTGAAATATCTACCCAACCGGTCAGCAAATCCATATGATTCATTGCGAAATCACCTTTATGGACTAACTGATAATTTGCATAGCTATTTGCAAACTGTCCTTCATTGTTAGAAAAATCTTTAGGAATTATTCCTCTTTGTGTAATTGACAAAACAGTATGTCCTTCTTCTCCTGCAATATCTTTCTGAATATGGAATACATACTTTAATCTTTTCATTTCCCAATTTATAGGAATATTTCCAAACCATACACTTCCACTATCCTTCATCTCTACATCTGGATTTATTCCACTGGTTACTGCTTCCGTAATAATTGATAATTTGTATTCCTTTAACTTTTCAATAATTGACAGCTGCTTTTCAATGATTTCATCAATCTTTGAGCACTTGGCATCCAAATAATCGGATATCTTTTTTTGCTCTTTTATATTTCTTGGATATGCAATATAGGAATTATTCATAATTCCCATTGTTACAAATCCCATTGTAGTCTCATGAGTTTGCGATTTTATTGATTCTGTAAGTGCCTGCAAATAATAATATGAAAACATCTTGTCCATATCCGAAACCAATTTAGTTTTCCAAATGTGATAATGATAAATCACCTTTTCTTCATTCCAAATATATGGTCCATATGACATTGACCAAGCATAAATCAAATCTCCCTTTTCACAATACTTATCAGGCTCCAATTCTAAACTTGACGAATACCAAACTGGATTTGAAAATAAATTGCCCACCCTCAAAATTCTATAAGTTCCATCTTCTTCGAATTCATTATCCTTAAATGCACGTCCATTTATAAGTGTAAATCTATATTTCTGTTTACAACAATTCCAATCTTTTGGTATCTCTCCAATCCATTCTACTCCGCTATCTCTCATCTCTCTCATAGGTCAAATACCTCCTCAAGACTTCCAGATAATTCTATCTCTAAATCCATAATCTCTGTCATGATTTCTGCAGATGGTCTTGGTGCTTCATACTTGTAGAAATATCTTGTAAACGGAATCTCATATCCCACCTTTGATTTTTTCTCATCAATCCATGCATCTGGTGCAAATGGCAATACTTCCCTCTCAAAATATTCTTTGATATCCTCTTTCAAAGGTACATTTTCTGTATCTCGAAGATTTTTATCGGGCTGTTTTTTACCTTTTTTTAGAACAAGATTTCCCTCGTCATCACGGAGCGGTCTTTCTACTGTTATCTTTGTATAACCAAAATCCTCGTTATCGTAAATCTGGCTGATTTCACTCGCTTTAAAATCACCATATATCTTTGTAATCTCAGCGATATCCTCCTCAGATATATCATTTCGCTTATTTCCCAATGCTTTTCTTCTCTTCACAAACATCTCATTGGCATTGATAAGCTGTACTTTCCCCTCTCTGACTGTACCTGCCTTTTTATTTGACAATACCCAGATATAGGTTGCAATTCCTGTGTTGTAGAAAATATCATTCGGTAAAGCAATGATTGCCTCAAGCAAATCATTTTCAAGGATATGTCTTCTGATTTCAGAAGGTCCGCTTCCTGCATCTCCTGTAAAGAGTGGTGAACCATTATGAATGATTGCAATTCTACTTCCACCCTTATCAATATCTTTCATTTTTGATATTGCTGTCATAAGGAAAAGCATCTGTCCATCGCTTGCAGCCGGAAGTCCTGCTCCAAATCTTCCTCCAAAGCCAAGCTTAGCCTCTTCCTCTACTTTTGCCTTTTCATTCTTCCATTCACGTCCAAACGGCGGATTTGAAAGGATATAGTCAAAGGTACTGCCTGCAAACTGGTCATCCGATAATGTGTTTCCGTCCTTGATATAATCAGCATTGTTACCCTTAATCAGCATATCAGCCTTACAGATTGCAAATGTCTGGTCATTGATTTCCTGACCGAACGATACAAGCTCTGTAGATGCATTCAGACTATGTAAATATTCCTCTGCTACAGAAAGCATACCTCCGGTTCCACAGGCAGGATCATAAATTGTCTTTGCCACATTATTGCCAGAAAGGATGTCATTATCATCATAGAAGAGAATATTAACCATAAGTTGGATAACTTCTCTTGGAGTGTAATGCTGTCCTGCATCTTCATTATGAGACTCAGAGAATCTTCTTATAATTTCTTCAAAAATATATCCCATTTCAAGGTTAGAGATTTCATTCGGATGAAGATTTCCTCTGTCTGTTGTATATTCCTTTAAAACAATATACAGAATCCCCTTATTTGCCATCGTTGTGATGTGTCCATCAAACTTAAATTTTTCCAGAATATCCCGCACATTTGCTGAAAATTTATTCAGATACTCTCTAAAATTCTCCTCAATGTGGTCAGGATCATCCATAAGTCTTTCAAATGTATATTTACTTGTATTGTAAAAATCCTTTTTTGAAGCCTTACGAAGTAAAATATCTTTCATTGGAAGATTCTTTACTTCATCGTATTTCTGTAATACCGCATCCTTCGTATCTGAGAGAATACAGTCAAAACGTCTGATTACTGTAAGTGGTAATATAACATCTCCATATTCATGTGGTTTATATACACCGGTAAGCTTATCTGCTATTGCCCATATTAGGTCTGCTTTCTGATCTATTTTTGCACTTCTCGTAGCCATTTACATTTTCCTCCATAAGGTAATTTACTTTTCTTTGTTATCTGGTACATAGTCAATCAAATCTCCAAAGTTACAATCCAACTCTTTGCAGATTTTTTCCAAAACAGATAGTTTCACCGACTCGCAGTTTGTCATCTTTGCTATTGTACTGGAGCTAAGACCAGTCTTGGCACACAAATCTCCTTTTTTCATTCCGTGGTCAATTAACTGTTTCCATAATCCATTATAACTAATTGCCATCCTCTTTTCCTCCGTTTAATGTGCAATCAATATCAAAATTATTTTATCACACAAAAAACTCCTTGTACAATTCGCATTTACAAATATCACATATCTTTTTTCAAATATTGAATATCTTTTTTAATTTATTCACAAACCTTTTGAATTTATCTGCTACAGATACTCTTTTCCTAATTGGTGTGGTTAGAAGAAAAACATCTCCAATCTGCTTTCATTATAACGTTCAATCCATATTTACGCATTAAAAAAGGATGCAGGGATTGACTCCCTACATCCTTCATTAGAATTATAATATTATACTTATCTCACACCCCGATCAGCCCCTCTCTCCGGCTTATCTTTTCCCTGCTTTTCTTGAATAATCCTCTTATTAATCTCAAGCCGTTCATGAATGGATAATTTCTTATCTTTTCCAACTACCGCCTGCTTCTGTTGTACCTGTTTCCTATCTGCTTTTCCTGCATCCTTGACCACTGCATTCGCTTCGGTACTTGTTCCCCGCTCATCTGCTCTTCCTTCATTTCTTTCCGTTATCTGCTGTTCTCGTCTCTCTTTCACACCTTTTTCTTCCAGATTGCAAAAGCTCTGCAGATACGGAAGCACATGATTCTGCATGTCTGTCAGATCTTCCATATATTTTTGGAACTCTTCACTTCCTTTACCTTTCTGGTAATTGATCCAATACTCATCTGTAAGCTTCATTTCATTATCATACTTCAACTGACTCACAATACCGCCATGTCCATTTCCAATATCTATTGACTTCTTGAAATGATGCAGCATCTGTTCACCTTTTTCCGCATAATATACAGTCACATATATCTTTGTGATTTTTGTAGGTTCCTCTGTCTTCGAATCACGTTTTGCATACCATTCTTTATCCATTTCTGCTGTTTTTGCATCCAGCTCGGATAACTTCTGACATCTTGGATTCATGAGAGCACTTTCTTCACAATAGTTTACATACACCATTGGTTCCAGATTCTTTGGAAACTCCGGCTCATAGACTTTCAGTCTTTCAATCAATACACCTGCACGCACAGACTGGTCACATTCTTCGTCTACAATATCCTTCAGATAAGAAATATAAGAATGTGTATTGCCACTCTGCAAATCCAACATCACCTCTTGTACCGTATTTTCTCCCGTCTCCACATTATCTCGATACTCATACGGATCAAAAGCTTCTGCAATCTCATCCAATGCCTCTGCCAACTGTTCTGTGGTCATCTTCTCTGGATACATTGCTTCCCGAACATCCCGCATTGGTACATACTTATAGTCCGGCAATGCATCATGAATTTTCTCAATCCCTTCCCGTATCAGTGCAAGTTCTCCATAAAATCGAACATCGTCCATCAGATTTCCAAGTACTGTATTTCCTTTTACGATTGCAAATTCAGCATCATCATAGTAACTGTCTTCCGGATCACGATAGATAATCCCCATACTGCATACTCGATAGGCATTCTCAGGATTCTCCCTATATTTTTCATAAACCGCAGCAATCTGATTAACATCGGTACTTTTTTCATAAGCTCCCATATCATGGAACTCATCACATTCTGCGGCAAAGTATTCCAGATACGGTTCTTTCTTCGGTGGCATATTATTGAGGACATTATCAATCATGTTATAATTTGCCTCTTCCAGTTCTTCTACCTTTGCCAATGGCTTATATTCGCCCTGGCTTTTCTGAATCTCTGCCATTACAACCTCATCCATTTCTTCTACCTTTTTCATCAACTGATCATAATCCCCACGGATGCGTTCTCCAGTCCATCCTTCGTCTTCCAAAAGTTCCTCTGCCGCTTCTTCAATAGAAATTTCACCATTTTCATAGACGCCACCATCCATCAGGCGGAAATCTTCATCGTAAAAGGAATAATCATATCCTCCTTCTGTTCTCTGAATAGCAAAGTAACGTTCTCCTACCTCATATGCCAGTTCACTAAGAACCTGTTCTTCCAGATTCAGGAAAGAATCTAGCTGTTCAAAACTGATACTGTCTACAAAATGAGCGGTTACCTTTCCCCCCTCATTCAGAACTACGATATCACTGACAGACAGGGAATGTCCTCGAAAGTCTTCTGGTCTGTCGATGTTGAATCGTTCAAATATATCATCTAGCGACATATTTCCAAATAATTCTCCCACATAGACCAGTTCATAGTCTTCTTTTTTAATCTGCATCCCGTGACTTTCAATGAAGCTCATATTCATAAACGCATAGTTTTCACCTGGCAAACCATCTCTTATTTGATAAATACCGAATGTTCGTCTTGTCCCTAATAGCAGATTTGCCTCTTTCAAAGACTGAATCTGCGGATATTTCTGCATCTCCCATTCCAAATTGCGGAATCGTTCCAGTTCTTCTGTAGACATCTGATAATGCTCCGGACCTCGTTCAATCTCCATTCGCTCTGTAACATAGATTGGTGATGAAAAATTGGTAATCAGATAGATATCTGCTCCGGCATCATATAATTTCAGAGCTTCTTCCTGTCCAATCACATTCATCGGCTCCTGAAATGCTCCAAAATCTTCATCTGCATAATCCAGATCCTGATCCCTTATCCGTTCCCACATCTGTGATTCCATGCCAAACAGCCCTTCATGTGCCTGTATCATTTCTTTACTTGCATACTCTCCCTTGCTGCCATCACTACCCAGGCAATAGATTTTAGAACCCATTCTGTGATAATCCAGGGCTGCTGCTTTTCTAAGCGGCACCATATCCTCTGCTGTATATCCATAATCCCGAAGTTCCAGCTTGCCTATGGTTGGATCTGGTAAGTCCTGAATATCCATTTGGGCATCATCCAGAAGTTCCTCTACTCTATCTTCATCTGACCGATTGACTGCATCTGCCAGATTTCTTACCAGCGTCCTTACTTTCTCTTCTTCGCCAACCAGATTTGCATATTCAAAAATCTGTTCTTTTACGTCCGCTGGAATTGCTATTCCCATGTGTTCTGCACGGTCTATTTGTTCCTGTGTATATTCCTGCATTTTCTGCGTTTCTATTCCTGTTATCATGTTTCTCGCCATATAAGTTCCTCCTGTATTCCCAAAAGTGGCATAACCGGCAGAACATTCTTTCTACCAAATTATGCCATCTTTCCTGTTTTCTTATTCCAGACCGAAGTCCCTTTTTCTATCTTCCCTGCCATTCTCGCTTTCCCGCTGGCTTTTTTCTTTATAAATCTGCAATTTCTCATGGATAGAACCACGTGCCGGTCGTTCTTCTTTCTCTTTCGATTCTGACTGCTCTGCTTCTGTGTCTTCCCGTTCATCCATATTAAGAAGGGCATTTAGTTCTGACAGTCGCTCCAGTTTCTGGTTCAGTTCCTCTTCTTTTGTGAATGGCTTTCCAACTTCCTCTTTGGCATTTGTAAGCTGCTCCTGTACCGTTTCCAATCGTTGCTCCGCTTCTGCCAGTTTCTCCGGATAGCTTTCCAGAAGATTATTGATACGGGTGATATTTCCCAGGGCATCTGCTCCCAAATGAACTTTCGATACCGATTCATGCTTCACAGACAGGATAAACTCCTTACTCCAGCTGTCGAACTGGATTCTCATGTTGAATCCCTGATAGTTTCCGATATCCATTGCTGCATCGACTGCTTTCATGTCCTTGCAGACTGCCAGTAGTGCCGCTCCTGCTTCTTTCTTTTCTGTAAATACTTTGCCGCTGATCTCCATGGAAAACTGTTCTGGATCTGTGATTTTATGCTCCTGATAATGGGCAATATCCGCTTTGTAGCTATCAATAGTCTCGGTCAATTTTGCAATCTGCTGTGGAAAATTTCTTGCAATATCATCTTCCAGACGGTACTGGTTATTCATGTGATTGGCTTTTAAAAGTTTCAGTTTTGCCACATCCACGTCCAGTGCCATCTTTTCTTTTACTGCCGGATTTCCAGTTGCCAGTGCCTTAACCTCTGCATAGGACAGTGCCGCTTCGTCCACATCTTCGCAGCTTCTGACCGGTGCTTTGCTCGTCATAATCTGGGAGATGAACTTCTGTTTATTTTCGATCAACTGCCACATGTAGCTGTCGAAGGTGGATTCTGTCACATACCGAAAGATATGAACCTTTTTATTGTGATTTCCCTGCCGGATGATACGTCCTTCCCTCTGCTCCAGATCAGACGGTTTCCAGCCAATATCCAGATGATGCAGAGCAATCAGACGATCCTGCACGTTGGTACCGGCACCCATCTTTGCTGTTGAACCAATCAAAAAACGAACCTGCCCAGATTTTACTTTTCCAAACAGCTCCGTCTTCTTTGCTTCGGTATTTGCATCATGAATGAATGCAATTTCTTTTTCCGGTACACCTTTCGCCATCAGCTTCTGTTTCAAGTCATCGTAAACATTGAAACTGCCATCGCCTTTCGGTGTGCTCAAGTCACAAAAAATGATCTGCGCCGATTTCTGTACAACTGTATCTTTCCAGATTTCATAGCTTTTTTCTGCACAGACCGACACTTTACTGCCCGGATCGTCTGGCAATAGTTCATTGACCAATCGCTGATCCAGTGCCAGTTTTCTTCCGTCATTGGTAATTTTCAGCATATTGTCTACACTAGAATCTACGCCACCGTTTCTTACCACTTCCGCACGCTCTCCTAGGCTTGCTACGATTTCTTTCTGCTGTTCTGTTGGTTTCAATACTACAGTTTCGTATTCCGCTTCCGGTACTGGAAGATTCAACTGATCCGAAGTCTTGATATCTGCAATCTCCTTGAACATATTCATCAGTTCCGGGATATTATAGAATCTGGCGAATCTGGATTTTGCTCGGTATCCGGTTCCTTCCGGTGCAAGTTCAATGCTGGTCACAACCTCTCCAAACGTGGATGCCCAGGAATCAAATAATCCCAAGCCCATATTCTGTAATTTGCTGTTCTGCAGATATCTCTGCATGACATAAAGTTCCGTCATGCTGTTGCTGATCGGTGTGCCCGTTGCAAAGGTAATGCCTTTTCCACCGGTAATCTCATCCAGATACTGACATTTATTAAACATATCTGCTGATTTCTGTGCTTCGTTCTGGGCAATTCCGGCTACATTTCTCATTTTTGTATAAAGGAACGCATTTTTATAACTGTGTGCCTCGTCTACATACAGATGATCCACTCCCAGTTCTTCAAAGGTAACTACATTATCCTTTTTCTCTTTCTGATTCAGCTTCTCCAGTCTTGTCATCAGCGTTTTTCTGGTCTTTTCAATCTGCTTTACCGTATAGCGGCCGCCATCCTGCTCATATCTTGCACTCTGGATTGCGATTTCCAGATCGTCAATCTGCTTCCGCAGCATGGCTTCCTGCCTCTCATCAGAGATTGGGATACGCTCAAACTGGGAATGACCGATGATAATCGCATCATAGTTTCCCATAGCGATTCTGGCACAGAACTTTTTCCGGTTCGCCGGTTCAAAATCTTTCTTGGTTGCCACCAGGATATTGGCTCCCGGATATAACTGCAGGAACTCGGCTCCCCACTGCTCTGTCAGATGGTTCGGCACGACAAATAGATTCTTTTGTGATAATCCCAGACGTTTGCTCTCCATTGCAGCCGCTACCATCTCGTAGGTCTTCCCAGCTCCTACTACATGAGCCAGAAGCACATTATCCCCGTAAAGCTGATGTGCGACAGCATTTTTCTGATGTGGGCGAAGTTCAATTTCCGGGTTCATTCCTGGGAAAGTCAGATGACTGCCATCGTATTCACGGGGACGGATACTGTTAAACCGTTCATTATAAACTCTTACCAGTCTTTCACGTCTCTGTTGATCTTTGAAAATCCAATCCTTAAATGCTGCTTTCATGGCATCCTGTTTCTGTGATGCCAGCATAGTTTCTTTTTTATTGAGGACACGAATCTCATCCCCATTTTCATTGACACTCTTATCATAGATACGAACATCTTTCAGATTCAGTGTATCTTCCAGAATCCGGTAAGCATTTGCCCTCTCGGTTCCATACGTTGCATAGGCAAACGCATTTCTTGGACTGTCTGCATTTTTCCCGGTAATCCGCCACTCACCATTCACCTCAGAATATTTTACCTGTATCTCCTTCTGTGCAAGATACCACGGAGTATGAAGCAGTTCCCTCATAAAGTCCTGATAATCCGATGGTTCAATCCAGGTTGCTCCAATCCTTACTTCGATTTCAGATGCTTCCAGTTCTCTTGGCTGAACTGCTTCCAATGCACGGACATTCGGTGTGAATTCCGGGTGATTCTCTGCAAAGGTTCTTGCTGTGTTTAACTTCTCCCTGACATTTCCAGATAAATACTCATCTCCACTCTCCCACTGGTCTGTCAGTGGGTTCTTAAATATAACTCCAACCAGTTCCTCCGTGATTTTTTCTTCTGTCTTTCCTGTCAGCTGTGCCATATAGGACAGATCCACCTTTGCTCTTTCATTCAATGATAATGCTAAGGCTTCTGTCGCAGTTTCCACACTGGTTACCGCCACTGCCTTTTTGATGGTTCGTTTCGTAAACATGTCTGCTTTTCGCTTCAATGTTCCATCTTCGTTCAGGTCTTCCAGAGAACACAACAGACAATAAGAAGCGTCATCAGAAAACGCCCGCTTGTTTGCATTACTTCCGATGACTCCATACTTTGCTGTGTAAGCATCATATACTTGATTCAATTTCTCCTGCTGTTTGTGAATTTCTTCATCTGTTACGGATTCTTCCATCTGCATGGCAATCAGTTCACGCACCGTGTCTCGGATCTCCACCATACCTTTTACACGTTCTGCAGTAGCGGCAGGCATCTTTACCTGATTCATCAGAGAGTTAACACGGTAATATACCTGATCATCTACAACCGCATAACTGTAATTACGAACATTCGGATCTGCCGGGATACTCTCTGGTACATCATCCAGTTCTGCATCCACATCAACTGCAGGTGCCATATTTCCATGAATATTCCTGACAGCTTCTGCAAGCTGGACTTCAAGATCAGCACCTTCTATCGGCATACAGGTTGTTTCCATACCATACGGACCGGATACCTCTTTCATCTCACCCAGAATCATTTCCGGATGGTCTGCAAAATACTGATTGACCGTAATTCCATTGGCATCACTTCCAAGATTCACCCACTCCGGCATCTCTTTTGTCATGCTGTCACGCTTCTGGAAGAATAAAATATCTGCACTGACTTCCGTTCCTGCATTTGCTTTGAATGCTGTGTTCGGCAGGCGGATGGCTCCAAGGAGATCGGCACGTTCTGCCAGATACTTTCGGACTTCCGGTGATGCTTTATCCATGGTTCCTTTTGTTGTGATCAAAGCTGCCACACCACCCGGACGCAACTGGTCGATTGTCTTTGCCAGAAAATAATCGTGAATCATAAAATTATAGCGGTCATATTGCCTGTCATTCACTTTATAAGCTCCAAATGGCACATTTCCGATTGCCACATCGAAGAAATCATTCGGATAATCTGTCTTCTCAAAACCTTTAATCTGGATATTGGCATCTGGGTAAAGCAGTTTTGCAATTCTACCGCTGATACTGTCCAGTTCCACACCATAGAGTTTTGACTGGTTCAGCTTCTCAGGAAGCATTCCAAAGAAGTTACCAACACCCATGGATGGCTCCAGGATATTTCCTTTTGTAAATCCCAGATTTTCCAACGCCTGATACATACTTTCAATCACGATTGGCTGTGTGTAATGGGCATTTAAGGTAGAAGCTCTGGCTGCTGCATATTCTTCCGGTGTAAGGACTGTCTTTAATTCCAGATATTCCGTCTCCCATGCGGATTTTGTTTCATCGAAAGCATCAGCAAGACCTCCCCAGCCTACATATCGGGATAAAATCTCCTGTTCGTCTGGTGTGGCATTGCGGTTTTCTTCCTCGCATTTCTTTAAAAGCTGGATTGCCATGATATTAGCACGGAACTTTTCCTTTGGTGTTCCCTGTCCCAGTTCATCATCTGTGATATGGAAGTTTGTTGCTGGAATATCAGACTGTTCTGGTGTTATATCTTCCTTTTTTTCTGCATCTTCTACTGCTTCCGGTTGTGTCTCAACTTCCGACGGTTCCTGATTTTCCTCTCGTATTTCCTGCTGATCAGAGCCTTCCTGCTCCACTTCCAAAGCCTGCTGAGCTCCTTCCAGATCCGCCTGTCTCTGTGCTTCCTGCCGTTCTTCATACTTTTCCAGTTCTTCCGGTGATAAGAAATCATCGGTGCGAATCAGCTGACGGACACGTTCTGCAACCTTATTCCACTTTAATAGAACTTCTACATCTGGACTGCCAATCTTCCCTTTCGCAAGTTTTAATCCTTTCGCATCATGGGAAGCATCGGATTCATACGCTCCCGGTATCCCAGGTGCTGCTCCACCTGTACCATACTCATTTTTCAGAAACTCAGCTGCATCCTTTATATCGTGATGTTCCATGAAATACTCATAGATCCGATTCCGTCCTCCGGCAGTGATCCCGCCTCTTCTAAGGACTGCATCTATCTCATCCTGTGTGATAAAGGAAAGGGCCGGACGTTCGACCGTAAATTTCTGGTCTACCCAGGAACGCTCCCTCTGGAGATCCTGAAAACGCTGGAAATATTCCGGATTATGCTGAATCTCCCACCTGCGATAATCTTCTGGATTCTCATCCATATCTTTCTGCAGCCATTCAAAGCGATGGGCAATTGCATCTGCTTCCGCTGAATCTGTCCAAGCTTCCCGCACGACATCCTGCCAATCCGAATATGATTGCTGCTCCTCCCGGTTTCTGCTGGTATCCCGAAAATGGAGTGCAAGAAGATTGGTCATTTCTTCCTGCTCCTGTTCAATGGCGTTATTGGAAATCAGATTATCCACGTAACTTCTATCCTCATACATATCCCGGATTCTGTCCGCCGCTTCTTCCCACGTAACCATGCGATCAAAGTTTCTTCTGGCGGAATCTCCCCGTCGGATACGGATACCATCATTGTCATACCAGATACTGATTTTCTGTCCATCTATGGTAAATCCTTTTCCACCTGTTTCATATTCCTCCTTCAGGAAGTTCTGCATTTCTTCATTATCCAGACCTTCAATCAGTCTTTCCGTAATATGAAACAGTGTATTTTTCTGTCCACTTCCCGTGCGGAGAATATCATCTACTACTTCATCAGAAATAAGAAAAGCGGCTGGCTGTTCTAATGCAGCTGCCGCTTTCCTTATTTCTCCTAACTGTTCCTCTTCTGTCGGGAACAGACTTAATTGTAAATAATCTCCTGAATTACCAGTTCCTCTGCCTGTGCTTTGATCTGGTTCATGTGTCTGGTCCATGCCATCCCGTCTGCCATTTTGTCCGGTGCCGGGTTTTTCTCCAGAAGTTCTGACATCAGGTTGTCTACTCTCTGCCTTGCCTGGCTGTCGATTTCCATCAGATGACTGTCCAGACGGTTCTGTAAGGTCAGAATGTTGAATCTGGCTACTTTGTGGTTTCTCAGATACTCTTTCCTCATCAATCCGTACTTCCCGATCGTTCCTCTCGTCTCCTCCAGACTGATATCCGGAATCTGGTACTCTCCATTCTGGCTGTAAGTGATCTCTCTCATGCTCTGTTTCCTCCTTATTTTCTCCTCTATCTTCTGTGTTCCTTGTTTTACTTTCACGAATTAACGTGTTAAATTCATTATAAGCTACTTCTTTTTCTTTTGCAACCGTTTTCAGATCTTTTTCCAAGTCATTCAACACATATCGTCCAATCTGCATCAATACCGGTCTGCTGATCTCATTCACAGAACTTCCAAGGTGTCCAATAACCTTTAACTGGTTAAAATCTGTAATATGACGAAAATCCTCTGCATCAAGATATTCCTGCACATCCAGTCCGCATCGGTTCAGTAACACATACCAGACACTGTTTGTCATCAGTTCCCGGAACTCCACTTTCTGATTCTGTTCATCCAGATCTTCCAGAAAAGTGCCGGCTACATCCATTTGCAGTTCGTCGAAAGCATCCGGCAACCAGGCCTGCACACTTTCTTCTGCCGCCTGGTGAAGAACCTCTGCTAATCCTCCCTCTGTTGCTTCCAGTGCCAGCCGCTCCTGCAGATAATCTGCCACCAGTTGTTCTCCTTCTGGATTAAGATTCCATAACTGCGGATCTCTGCCCAGATTTTTTACCTTATAAGTATCCTGCACATCAAAAACATATCGGAGTTTCGTTTTTGGTCCGGATGTGTTATCTATCAGGGCAATTCCTTTAGACCCCTTTTTAATCCATCGGTACATCTTCTGGTTCCAGATTTCCATGGATGCCACGGCTGTTGCTCCCGGACGCTGTGCATAGATCAAGAGCTGTTCCGGAAAAGTGTACCGGTACAGCCTGGATGCAGTATTTAGAAACCGCATCCATTCCTGCGGATTGGCAGCAACATCCTTTGCCACTTCCTCCGTCAGAAGTTCCATTGCATATAATTTATTTGCCATCTGTTACTCCCTTTCTTCTTCCCACTTTTCTTCTACAACATCGGCAATCCGTTCCATTGCCCTTGTCATAGAAGGAAAATTACTACTGTTACTTGCTTTTCCAATCTGATCAATAAGAAATTCCGGCATATCTGCAAGTGCTCCGGCAATCATAGCCTTTACCCGGATATCCTCCAGCATAAGAAGCTCTTTTACACCAAATTCTTCACCAAATACATCCTGATATCTCCGTAAGTCATCCAAAAGATATTCCGGTTTTAAATCTCTATCCATTTCCTTTCTTTTATCATCACCATATAAACACCAGTCCATATTCTTTTCTCCTCCATCTTCATAAAATTAGGGACTGCTCACACAGTCCCCTCAAAATCATCGTTATTTCTCGTTATAATACTGAGGCAAGGTCTTTCGCCCTATTCTTTGGGATTGTATCTGTCCCTTTTGCTTTGATCTCCGCCTTGGCTTTCTCCAGTTTTCCATGGATTCCACCTTTTGCTTCTGTTCTCCCAGTTGCTTTTTCTGCTGCTTTTTCTTTCTCCAGACGTGCTTCCCTGCGTTCGGCATTTTCCATAACTGCTGTCTTTCCATCACAGAACTGAACCTTATCCGAAAGCTGTTCCTGCCTCTCTACCTGCGTCTCATTGACTTCCTGTACCATGGCATTTAATTCCGGTACTTCAAACATTCCGTTATCAGGAAGAATCAGCACCTCATGAATTGAAGAGGGAAGAACAAAATAATCACTTCCCAGGCATTCACCGATCTGCTTACGAATATCTTCCTGCAGTAACAGTGATGCACCATTCATTTTTTGTGCATTTGAAAGACAGAACATTGGATTTTCCATTGCTTCAACATTCAGTTTTTCATTCAAAAGATTTTCTGCTTCTTCACCAAAAATCATGGATTTTATCATTTCATTCATGTCCATCAAAACAACACCACGATTTCTGTCTGCCGCCACTGCATCTGCCTGGATTTGTTCTGCTGTCACACCCCATTCATTCATAAGATTGACAGTAACCGGAATACTACCAATTCCTCCCTCGTTTTCTTCCACATTCACTGCGTAATATGCTGCAAAATCTCCATGTTCGGTAACAACTTTATCAGCCAGGCGTTCTTCATTCCATTCCCGGTCACAGATTCTCACCTGTAATTTGTCCTTCATTTTTTCATAATCCAAAATATCCGGAAGACCCATATTGATAAATGCCGCTTTGTCCTGCACTTCAATACGCATATCTGCCACATCACCCACACAGGAATCCAGATTTTTTCCATTGACATATTCCATATAAAGAGAATCCAGATATACCATCGGCACAGCTCTTTGATCACCCTGTGGAATTGAAATGCCAGTCAACCTTAATCCATTATTTTTTGCAACTTCTTCAATACGGATTTCTCCATTCTGATATGAATCCGGCAAATAGTCTTTTACATTATCTTTGACATATTCATAAAATTCTTTTCTGTTCATCATACGCTTTTACCCCTTTCTGATCATGTGATGGTTCATTCTTTTCCTGCTGACCATCTGCTCGGCTTTTTTCTGATAAGCCATCATTCTTTTTAAAGTTCTCTCCTGGTTCTTTCTTGCTTCCTGTCTCTTTTCCATTGTTTTCATCATATTTTTCTGTCCCTTTCTGTGAATTTTTGTATTTTAAAGGGAGCCCTGATTCAGGGCCCCCTTTACTGAGGATTACTGTTTTCTGATTTTCTTTCTGCTGATATAAAGTCCTGCCATGCCTCCGGTAGAGATAAGCAGAAGCAGAATCGGCAGCCAGATATTTGTGTTATCTCCTGTCTTCGGTGCATCTGATACCTTCGTCTCTTCATGGGACTGCGGCACATCTGGTGTGCTTGGTGTTTCCGGAACTTCCGGTTTCTCATTTGTCAGATTGAAAGTAACTTCTACAACCGGCGTACTGTCGTCTGCGTAGGCAAATGTCACTTCATGCTTGGTCTGATCCAGTGTGTATCCATCCAGTGTTTTTGTCTCCACCAGATAATACTTGATTGCTGTATCATATTTGCCGTTCTTGAATGCGGCAATCTCATACAGCTTACTCTCGGCATGACCGGCAGCATCTGTTTTTAAGGTTTCCAGGACCTTTCCTTTGCTGTCACGGAATTCAAATTCTACTCCTTTCAGCGGTTCCCCAGATGATTTATCTGTCTTATTGAGAATGACTTTTCCCTTGGCAGTATCATCTTTCATAACCACTTTCTGGATTTCTCCAGTATCCTTCACCTCAAATGTCACATCCGATGTCAAAAGATATCCTTTTGGTGCCTGTTCCTCTCGTAAGGTGTATCTACCAATTGGCAGTTTTTCAATATAGTGTGCCTCCTCTGTGGAAGTCCAGCTCTCTACTACCTGATCGTCCTTATCAAGAATCGTTAGTTTTGCACCAGGAATCTCTGTATCTCCTGTGATATCTGTCTTGCTGATCTGAACCTTGGTCACATCATCTTTCATCTCATGCTTCTGAATCTCAGCTGTATTCTCAACCGTAAAGGTAATGCTCTCTGCAGTAACATATCCGTCTGCCGGTTTTGTTTCCGTCATGGTATACTCATTACCTACAACAAGTTCTTTGATCACATGAGATTCTTCTGTAGAAGTCCATTCATCCACAACATTTCCATCTGCATCCGTCACTTTCAGGTGTGCACCTGGAAGTTCTTTGCCTGTGGTCAGGTCTGTTTTTGTCAGTTCCACTGTGGTCGGCTGATTTTCAAACGTAAAATCATAGCTTACTTCTGCCTGATCTTCTCCGGCATATTCAAAGGTAAACTCCTGCACTTCTTCCGTTGTCACAAATCCGTCCGGTGCACTGTTCTCTTTTACATAATATTTTCCATCTACTGGAAGATCTGCCGCAAAAGTGATCTGTCCTTTCTCATCGGTTGCTTTCTGCTCGATGAGGGAATCTTTCTCAAGCAACACATCTCCGTTTACATTTTTGATATCTTCACTGGTATAAAGGCCGAAGACGCCGCCTGCAAGAACACGGTCTGTATCTTTTTCTTTCTTCAGAACAGTAACCTTTACTTTCTGACGGGTATTCTGCCATTTTTCATCATAAGTGATTACCGGTGTGTCCTGATCACGGTAGGAAAGATCAACATATCTCGGTTCTCCATCCAATACATAGCCATGGGCAGTTTTAACTTCTTTCACATAGTATTTGCCTGCCGGGAGATTATCCATCTGTGCAATACCATTGGAATCTGTAGTAATAGTTCCTACTTTTTCATCTGCTTTGTAATAATCTTTGCTGACACCATCTGCCGCTTTGATATCTTCCGCAGCAAATACATCGAAAGTCACATCTGTAAGGCTTCCGGTTACATATTCGAAGAGATGCTCCACAGTGCCTTTTACATTGTCCAGAAGTGTCACTTTATCCAAAAATTCTCCATTTTTGTTGATGATTAAAAGTCCTGTCGGCACTTCATCTTTCATCTCTACCTTCTGAATCTCTGCGGTATCTTCCAGTGTGAACTTCACATCCGTTGCTTTCAGATATCCATACGGTGCGATTTCTTCACGAAGGGTATATTCCTCCCCAACGGTCAGTCGTTTAATCACATGTGGCTGGTCTTTTACAGAAGTCCACTGATCTACGACATTCCCCTCTCTATCAAGAACGGTGAGTTTTGCTCCATCCAGTTCCACACCTGTTGTCACATCTGATTTTGTAATTTCAACCGTTGTCGGCTGATTCTTCTTCACTGTTTTCAGTTTTACTGTCTTCACGTCCTGTCCCTGATAAGAAGCATCCAGATTCAGAACTTCATCGGAAGAAACGAATCCTGCCGGTGCCTTTAACTCTTTTACATAATACTGTCCGAGTGGCAGATCCAGCGTACAGGAAGCAATTCCATCTTTATCAGAAGTCATTTCCTGTAACAGGGTATCAGCGTTGACAATGACTTTGCCTTCTGCTTTGATATCATCTTTGTTATAAATGCCAAAGACTGCACCTTCTACCGTTGCTCCGTTTTCTGCATCCTGTTTTTCTACCTGGATTGCAACTTTCTGTCTGTCATCACCAACAGTCACTTCCTGTTCGATCACAGGTGTATCCTGATCTGCATAGACAAATGCTACATCCGATCTGTCATGGTTCAGAACAAATCCTTCCGGTGCTGTTTTTTCTACCACATAGTAAGAACCAAGCGGCAGGTTATCTGCAACTGCTTTTCCGTCTTCCCCGGTCGTTACCGTTGTTACCAGAGCATCTTTTGCATAAATCAGCTGTCTGTTTCCATTTTCATCTTTCTGATAATCCGGTGTGTAGATATTTTCCGCTGCATAGACGTTAAACTCTGCACCTTTCAGATATTTTTCTTCATAAACAAAATCCTTTTTGAATCCACTCAGCATCTCACCTTTTTTATAGATCGTCAGCTTTCCTTTTACCGGATGATTCTCGTAATCAACTGTGATAATGGCATCGCCGCTTTCTGAATCCATCTGATAAGCAGTGTTTGCATCAACAGCAATCTCCATATAATTCTTGTTGATTGTGTACCCTTCCGGTGCGTTGACTTCCTCAATCCGGTAATGTCCGATTTTCAGGTTCTTTGGCATGATCAGATAACCCTGACTGTCTGTAAAATAGGACTTGTGTGTGGTTGTCACAGGATAAGTAGTTACCTGCTCCACATATTTTTTGTTATCCAGGTCATATACCTTAAATTCTGTTCCTGCAATCAGGACTGATTTCTTTGTTTCATCGTCTTTTTTCACAATTTTCAATTTTGCCTTGAACTCTTTGTCCAGAAGCACACGCCAGATCTGTGGCTCATTCGGATGGTTCTCTGTGATATTCACTTCAAAATCATCGACTGGCTTGTAATTGTGTGGTGTTGTTGTTTCACGGACAATATAGCTTCCAAATGGTAATGGAATACTGCAGGCATAACCTTTTTCATCTGTAAAAATCTCAGTAGCTCCGTTTTCTCCACTCACTACTGGTTTAGCAGAATCAAAATCATAGCTTCCATCTGCTTTCTTTGTAAGGGAAGATTTCAGATAAACTGTAAATCCGGCTCCGGATAACAGATCTGCATCGGTCTTTCCATTGTTGGCTGCTTTGATAATCTGGAACGGCTGCTTGATCACCTGTTCACTGGAAATGCATTCTCTTTTTACTTCTGCAGTCATATCACCTTCATAACTACATTCAAGATCATGTTCTTCTGTATCTGCCAGGTATCCGGTCGGTGGTGTGATCTCCTTGACGTAATATTTGCCAAGATATAAGCCATCTACAGAAGCCTGTCCTTTTTCATCCGTTGTAAGAGAAGCCACCTGTTCCCCTGCTTTATAAATCACACCGGTTGCTCCATCCGGATGCACGATATCTTCACGGGCATATAATCCGTAGACTGCACCTTTCAGTGTTGCATCGCCCTGCGGAACGGCTTTTCCTGTTTCTTTATCAACTTTGAATAAATTGATTTTTGCTGTCACACGGTCATTGCTGAAGGTATGGGCGAAAGATACGGTTGCTTCTTTATCATTGGTGTAAGAGAACTTGAACGTATACACGTCTTCTGTATTTCTTACATAGCCTTCTGGTGCCTGGTCTTCTTTTACGGAATAGGAATGATTGATAGGCAGATCTGCTGTGAATTTTGCCTTTCCATCCTCACCGGTAGTGGCTTTCTCAATCAGGGTGCCTTTCTTTACAACAACTACACCATCTGCATTTTTGATATCGTCTGCCGCATACAGGGCGAAAATACCACCTTCCAGCGGTTTCTTTGTATCTTTATCCTGTTTTACTACAGTGACTTCTGCTTTCTGACGCTCATTGTTGAAGGTGACATCCGCAAATACAACTTCTTTATTCTGTCCGGCATAAGTCAGCGTCACTGTCTTTTCTTCGCCGCCATTATAGAAGTTGTCCGGTGCTTTTGCTTCTTTTACCACATAAGTTCCCAGATGGAGATTCTTCAGGGTAACAGAGCCATTCTCACCTGTTGTCAGATTTTCTTTCACCAGATCACCTTTGCTGTACACTTTTGTACCATACGCAGTCACAATATCTGCTCCGGCATACACGTTGTAAACAGCATTTTTTTGTCTGCGGTTCTCATAATGGAATACGGTTCCACTCTCACTGACTTCTGCTCCGGTAAGCACCTGACCTTCTTTATAAACAGTAAGCTCTGCAAGCTGCTCCTTATTTTCCACGGTTACAGCTGAGGTCTTACTTGCTACCAGTTTTACATTTGTTGCCGTTGCATTTACTACATATCCCTGTGGTGCTGTGATTTCTTTCAGATAAACGGTATCCTGTGTCTTGATAATCGTAACAGAGGATTTTCCATTCTTATCTGTTGCAGGCATCTGAGTGATCAGCTTTGTACAAGCCTCATCGCTGTAAACGCCAAATACTGCACCTGCAAGATTGACATTCGCTGTATCGTCTTTCTTTACGATTTCGATCGTAGCCTGTTCAATCCATGAGACCTTTAAGCTTACATATTTTTCATCAGCAACACCTTCTCCAAATACAAATGCCAGATCCTGAACACTTGCATTCGTAGTCAATTTATATGCTGAATAATCTTTTGTAATACTTCCCTTCATTTTTGCAGAAAAAGTATCACTTACATCTCTTGTCTGTGTCAGAGGAGCTGAGAGATAAAACGTGGTTCCTCCTCCAATTGTTACGCTTGCACCTGCCGCACTTACGGTTCCAGTAGATACATTATGGAGCTTTACTCCTTTTGGTAAGTCCATTGTGATTTTCTGCTGGGAAGATGCGTTGAACTTAATGTTCTCCGTTCTCTGAACATTTCTATCTACATAAGCTTTTACATCCGGCTTTGAAAATGACATCGCTACATCTGGTATTTCCGGCTTATTCACACAATAATTATAGAGTTCTTTTGCCAAAGCCTCTCCTGTAGCATTGGTTCCGTAAAATGCATCACTGCTTCCGTTGGCATATGATGCAGCCATGTGAATGATGATGAATCTTTTTCCTTCTGAAAAATCCGTGTGTTTATTCGCAAAAAAGCTTTCGCTCCCTGCGGCATCTGTGCCGTAATAACACACTTTTGCTAACGCCTGATTGTCTCCAATCTTTGTAATTGTATAATTTCCAGATCCAGGTCCTGGCTTAGCTGGCTGTACACAATACGCAATTGCTCTGACGTTTCCGTAGCTGATATAGTACGGCTCTGTCAGATAGGTTCCAAGATTATAATCTGCATATCTATACAGTGGTCCTTTTTCAATTGTTACCTGCTGTGTACTTCTTGCTGAATAAGCTGAAACTGCTTCAAATGTTGCAATCTCTCCCTCTTCCATAGCATCAAGATCCACACCTTCGTCTCCTGCCTGTTCCAAAACATCATGAAGCTCTAACCCTGATTCTTCATCATAGGTATCCTGATTCTGTGCCTGCTCTACTAAATCATCAAATTCATCAGCGTCAATATCGGTAATCTCCGAGTCTGCTTCTGAATCCTCCGCTTCCTCTGTCTGCTGTTCACTGCCAGCGGTTTCTGATTCGGTCACTGCTTCACTCCCTGCAGTTTCAGTCTGAGCTTCTGTTGCTTTCTCACGCACAATCAGTTTTCGGCTGATCTGGTACTTCGGATGCTCTTGATTTACCGGTTCCACATAATAGACCGCTTTGTAAGTGTCCGCATGATCTGTCGTAAAATCCTCATCCTTGTCATTCTTTGCTTCCTCAAATGTGACTTTGACCTTGTTATCATCCTTGATTTCCAGTCCCGTGTAATCTGATTTCACATCAAATACACTGCCTGTTTCAATTTCATAATCTTTGGCAGTCACCACCTCATCTTCATCCAGAAGGTCTTTCACTTCCTCATAAAGTGGAGGTTTTTCCTCTGGCTGGATCTCCGCTGCATATGCCGTCATCGGAGACAGCACTGTACTAAGCATTGTCATGCCTGCCAGCAAGCCAGATACTACTTTTCTAAAATTACCTTTTTTCTTCATGCTAAGGTCCTCTCTTTCATATATTTGTATTAAAACAGACAGTCCTTAGACTGCCTGCAATACACTACTTATCGTTGTGGAAAAATAAGATTGAACTGTACATTTCCCTCTCCGGGATCGACCATCTCCACAGTTGCTTCATACTGTCTCCCTGTTTTTCTTGATACCAGATCCTTATAATGGATTTTTCCTTTAGACAGGAACTTCTTTGCTGCCACCTTATCCATCTTTTTTCCCTGGCTTGCAAGAAATTTATCATTTTTCCATAAGGTAAAAGCACATTTCCGGTCAGAACAGTAAAAATTTACTTTTCCTTCCCTGACATCTGCTCCACAGCGGGGACATTTGCCAATGACTTCTCCTTTTGCCTTTCCCTGAAACTGATTTTTCTTCTCTTCTGAAATCCCCTGATACCTGGCAACCAGTTCCTGCATCAGCTCTGTAATCCCATTTAGGAATTCATCTGCTGTCTCTGTATTCTGGGCAATATGATTCAATGCCATTTCCCACTCTGCGGTCATCTTCGGAGATTTAATCTCATCCGGTAGAACCGTAATCAGCACATTTCCATCATCTGTCGGCACCAGATTTTTCTTTTCCCTTTTCACAAAGCCAGACTGAATCAGTTTTTCAATGATTGCTGCCCTTGTTGCAGGAGTACCAAGTCCTTTCTTTTCTGTATCTTCGGTCAGCTCTTCATTCCCTGCACGTTCCATCGCAGAAAGCAGGGTATCTTCTGTGTACTGTTTCGGTGGCTGTGTAAAATGCTCCGATACAAAAGAATCACAGGGACCATAATGCTTGCCTGCCCAGATATCCAACTCCGGCTCTTCTTTTTCTGCAATGATTCCAAAGAACTGTTTCAGTTTTTTCTCAATTGTCTTGAACCCTTCCTGTTTTGTTTTCTTTGCATTGAGATAAAACGTATGATAATTGCAGGTAATCTGACATTTATGACTCTCATAAATATAAGGATCTGCAGTTGCTGTCAGAACCCTGGCACTGATCAAATACAAAATCTTGCGGCTTCGTTCTTTCAGTTCACCAATATCTGCTTTGGCTACTTCCATGGTTGGGATAATCGCATGGTGATCGGATACTTTCTTTGAATTTAATACCTTACTCACGTCCGGTTGATATTCCAGACCTTCAGCATAAGGCATTTTCCCAAATAACATCTGAATCAGAGTTTCTGTACTTTCTCCCATCTCATCTGTCAGATACTGGCTGTCTGTTCTCGGATAAGTGACAAGCTTCTGCTCATACATCTCCTGCACAGCATCCAATGTCTGCTGTGCGGTATAGCCAAACATTCTGTTAGCTTCCCTCTGCAGGGTGGTCAGATCATAAAGCTTCGGAGGGCGGACCGTTTTCTCTTTCACATCATCCTTCTCCACTTCGCACATGCGCTCCTGACACTCTGCAGCCACTTTATCTGCATCTTCTTTTTTCTGAAAATTCTCTGTGACCGCATCCATATCGTCAAATTTGATATGAGCCATATAATATTTCTCTTTGGTAAATTCCTTGATCTTCTGATTTCGATCCACGATCATGGCAAGTGTTGGTGTCTGTACTCTTCCAACTTTCAGATTCTGGTTATACAGAACAGAAAAAAGACGGCTCGCATTGATTCCCACCAGCCAGTCAGCCTTTGCCCTGCAAAGAGCTGACTGATAGAGACTGTCATAACACGAACCGTCTTTTAATGACGCAAATCCATCTTTAATTGCCTGTTCTTCCATGGAAGAGATCCAGAGTCGCTTCATCGGCTTTTTACATCCTGCCTGCTCATACACCAGACGGAAGATCAGCTCACCTTCACGTCCTGCATCAGTGGCACAGATCACTTCATCTACTTTGGAATCTCTCATAAGTTTCTTTAAGATTCCAAACTGCTTTTTCGTACCTTCCAATACCTTATGTTTCCAACATTCTGGCACAATCGGCAGATCATCATATCTCCATTTTTTATATTTTTCATCGTATTCCGATGCATCACATAATCCAACCAGATGTCCTACGCACCAGGAAACGATATAACCGTTTCCCTCCACGTAGCCATCTTTTCTTGTTCTGGCTCCAAGCACGGAAGCCAGTGCCATCGCAACCGATGGCTTTTCTGCAATCACTAATTTCATTTACTCCTGCTCCTCTTCTTCATCTTCTAGTACCTCATCATTGAAATCTTCATCTTTCAAAACTTCTGTCCCTGCATTTTCCTGTTCTTCCTGCTCATCTGCATCGTCTACCTCCCGTTTTTCTGACTCTGAATCTTCGGATTCATTTTCATCCTCTTCCATCTCATCTTCATCATCATATTCATGTTTCGGTTTGTAGACTTTCAAGTAATAACCACCTGCCGCAGCTCCAACAGCAACCAATCCGATCAGTAGATAAGTCCCTGCCAAACTTTTGTCTTCTGGCATCTGAATTTCATCCTCTACCTTATCTTTCTCATCTGTCTCTGTCGTTTCCGGCTTTTCTTCTTCAGCCTGTTTCTCTGGTTCTGCATAAACAATATCTACTTCCGGAAGTGTCACAGAATCAGAAAGTGTGAAGTTCATCAGGTCTTTCTCACTGACTTCGGTAAGGAAATACACATTATCCTGAGATTTTGAATTGTCGATGATCAGATAAAAAATCTTACCACTCTTAGTTGAAATGGTATAAAACTCTTTTGTGCCTTCCGTAGCTGTTTTGGTAACAGAATCTGCTGTCTCGCCTTCTTTATTAAGCTGTTCCTCAATACCTGTCACTGTCCGATCATCCACAGTTCCTTTTGCATCTGTTGGCTCAGAAGCCTGTGCATCCTGCGGAAGTGGTGAAGTCGTTGTTTTCTCAGTCCCAGTTGCATCTGCACTGGTCGTGGTTGCCATCGCACCATTGCTGTCACCTGAAGTTTTCTGTTTCTCTGCCTGCTTCTTTGCCCATTCATAATAAGGATTCTGCAACACATACTTTTCAGAAGTATTTCCGGCACCATCCGTTACCGTGATTTCAATCTGTTTTGTTGTAAAATCTTTCTGTGTCAGTTGCACTCTCAGCATTCCATCCTTCAGATCTGTATAAGTGGTGCCATTAACTGTCACAGAAGTAATGCCGGAAACGGTATCATTTCCCTGAATCGTCAGTACACCATCTGTCAGAGATGCAGAAAGCGTAGGCTTTTCTGTGTCATAACACTTAATAGAGCGATTCTGCTCATAGACCTTCCCCTCACCATCTGTCACACGCACATAGACCGTCTGATTACCAGTAATGGAAATACTTCCATTCCCTGTCACATCCTGCCAGCTTCCGTCTTTCCCAGCTTTCGCTTCAATTTTTGTGATAGAAAATCCTTCTGGCATATGACTGGCATCCACAGTAATTGCGACTGCCGTTTCCCCCTGTCTCCAGCCATCTGGCTTTTCAATCGTAATTGCGGGTGCTGTATTCTCTGCCGCTAACACACTCTGTGTCTGCAACATAGGCGATGTCAAGCAAAGAATCGTTGTTGCCGCAAGCAATCCTTTTTTCACGCTATTTTTAGATTTCTTCTGTTTCATCTTCTCTAAATTCATCATCAGACCTTGTTTCCTCCTTCTGTATTTCTACCCTGCCGGGCAGTTCATTTTTCATTCTCTTTTTGAAAGCTTCCAGCTCTGGAATGCTCATATCCATTGCACGGATAATTTTTACAATTTCCAGATTTTCCGCTTCTGTTTTTGCTATCTCCGCAGCCTTGAAACGCTTTAAATCTGCTTCATATCTGGCTTTGGATGCTTCCATTTTTTCCTTGGCTTTCTCATAATCTGCCGTTGCTTTTTCAAGACTTTTCATCGCTTCTCCTTTCCGGACGGCTGTTACACCGCCCTTTTCCTTACCATCGTCCGAATCCATAGAAATGACTCTGCCAGTATGGAGAGTTGATGGACGTATACTGCACCGGATGCCCACAATGGATCATCTGACCATTGCCCACATAGATTCCGATATGCGTTACCGGAACTCCTGCATCGTAAGTACCTGTAAAGAAGATCAGATCTCCTGGCTGTGCTTCTGACTGAGATACCGGCGTACAAATGTCATACAATCCCTGTGCCGTTAATCTTCCTGTATTCCTTACACCTGAATGTGTCAGGCAGTAACTTACGAATCCAGAACAGTCAAATCCACTTGGCGAATATCCACCCCACACATACGGTGTCCCAAGATATCTCGCTGCTTCATTTAACAAACGCTGTGCTGCTTCACTGGTATATTCATTGCCGCCAAATCCTGCCCCTTCTCCTGTTTCCAGATAAAAGATCGGGTTTAACCGCTCTCCATTTTTCAGAAGTTCAATGTGAAGATGGCTTCCTGTAGAATTTCCAGTATTTCCTACAAGCCCTATCTCATCACCTTTCGTGACGGATGCTCCTGCAGATACACTCCGGCTGCTTAAATGTGCATACCGCAGTTCATAGCCTTTACTGTCCTTGATCACAACATAATTGCCATAGCTGTCGTTATAAGCAGAAGTTGTAACCGTTCCGGTCAGCCCTGCCATTACTTTTGTCCCTTCCGGTGCTCCGATATCCATACCATTATGAAGCTGATTTGCTCCTGATATTGGATGAATCCTGTATCCATAATAGCTGGTCACACTGGAATACCAGTTAAAATCAACCGGTGTTGCAAACATCTGCAAGTTGCCTTTTGTATCGTTGTAGGCACTGAACAGTTCTTTCTGGAAAAATCCCAACCTGTCCTGACAGATTGACATCAGGTTTCCACTATTTAAGGTGACATTCAGCACATCTACATCTCTTGTCCTAGTCACTTCCACTTCATTGCTTCCATTATCATCTGCCAGATAACATTCCCATGTTTGATGTCCATGTGCAGATGCTGCCGCATGACTGTCATAATAGACATCAAACTGTACACCGTATCTTGCGAAAGCTCCGGTATCTTCTACGGTATATTCGACACCATTCATAACTACCTTTGTTCCCATTGGTACAAACGGATTGGAAGCATCTACCGCTAAGGTATGATTGGCAGTTGGATATGCTCCACTGGCAGTCGGTCCTCCGCTCCAAATACCACAACAGATTGGGCAGTTGCAATAGCCACTGGTAACAACCTGTCCCAAAGATTCTCCAACCCTTACTGTCGCAGTCTCTGTCACAGTCTCATTCACTGCTTCAGTAGTCAGATGGTATTGCTCTGCAAACAACGCATCCAGTTCTGGCTTCACCTGCTCAAACGTAAACTCCTCATATTTTGCAGACAGGTAACTGATCAGGATAAACGGATCATGCTCTATCGGACCAATATCATAGCGGTACTCATCATGCCCCGGTTCTTCCGATTCCATGTTGTTGATCCGCTCCTGCAGATTAGCTTCCAGCTGTGTGTAATACAGTTCCGCTTCCCGGATTGCCTGATCCGATGACAGATAACTGGTTCCGGTATAAGTGATCACATTTTGTAAAAACACTGCAGAGCAAGACGTGACATTCGTTATGATCAGAAACATCAATCCGATCAGAACTGCTACACTGATATACACCTTCCGGTTTTCTTTAAAGAAGTTGGTGACTTTGCCGCCAATCTTCTTGATATAATCAATCGTACCTTTTGTAGCTGTTCCTACTGTCTGTTCACTTCTCTTCGCTTTGGCATAATCCCGTTTGATCTGTTGCTTCTGAATCTGTTTTTTCAGTTTCTTCTGCTCCTGACGGGCTGCAGCCTGTGTCTGTTTCTCTGCCTGTCTTTCAAGTCTGCTTCTTTTTCTGGATGCCCTCTGTTTCCTGCGTCTGGCACTTCTCTGTTCCAGCCGGTAAACACCTTCGCCGCTTTCTTCTAACTTATGGGCACCTTCTACCGCCGCATTATCATCTTCATTTTTGCTGATCTCACGGTGCAATGCTGCGGAAGTTGCACTTCCTGCTTTCTTGACAACAGAAGTTTTTTCAGTTTTCACAGATTCCCCTTCTCCAAACTTCAAGCGGGATTTCTTCTTTCCAGGAGCTTCCCCTTCATTTGCCTGATAGACCTGTGCTTTCTTGGAATGCTGCTTTGCTTCCTTTTTCTTTCTTGCTTCTTCATAAGAAAACTTTTTGGCTTTTTCTTTCTGTTTCTGATGGCGGAAATTGACTCCATCCGTATCCATCTGGTTCAATTTCTCCATATCTTTGTCATTTTTCACAGAAGCACCAGTTTCCTCATAAGCAAACTTCAAACGTTGTTTTTGTTTTGGCTTTTTGCTGCCACCTGTCTGATTTCTCCGGCTGTCTCCTCTGTTTTCTGATAGATCAGCACGTTTTTCTTTCAGTCTCCCTGACTGTCCGGCTTCGGATTTTTCTGCAAGTCTGGATTCTTTTCCGACTTCAGCACGGATTCTTTTTCTATTTTGCTGTTTACTACACTGTCCAAAATCCTCACTTTGCTTCTCTGTCCGTATCAGTTCCGGTGCATCTCTGGATTTTTGCACAGAGGGTCGAATATTTTTCCCACTCCGTTCAGACTGGCGGGGAGACTTATCCACAAGGTTTTCTTCTTTTTCCCCCTGTTTTCTTCCCATCTGCACATCACCGACACGGTTACTGACACGAACAGAAGATTTATCTGTCAGGTTTTCTTCCACCAGACCATCCTTGGTCATCTTCTGGACTTTCTTGTCTCTGACTTTCATTCTCTGTTCTGCCACTGATTACTCCTCCTTCTTCGGATACCCTTTCCCTGCCTGTAATAAACAGAGAAAAGCGATGCCAAATACAGCACCGCCACTAAAAGTTAATACATATGAAATTGCTCGTACCATTGCTTTCTCCTTTGATTTAACCTGCTTCAGAAGTCTCCTCTAAGCGGGTTGTCATGATTTTATAGAGGGAATTCTTCGGGAATCTGTCTACAAATGGGATAATGACATTTCCATAGAACAGAAGTCCTTCACCCTCATTGCTGTTGGTTACATAGGACAGCTGAGTTGGTGAGATATTCAGCTGTTTTGCCAGAATCTGCCTGTCTCCGGAAGCCTGGTTCAGCATATAAATAAAATCTGAATTTTCAAATATATTCTCGATTTCCCTGGAAGACAGCAAATCCTTAATATTCTGGGTGATGCCCGTTGGAATACCACCCCATTTACGGAATCGCTTCCAAATCTCCACGCTGTAGGCTGCAGTTTGTTCTTCTTTTAAGAGAAGATGGAACTCGTCCACATAGTATCTGGTGGATTTATGGGCAGAACGGTTCATCGTTACCCTGTTCCAAACCTGATCCTGGATGACGAGCATCCCAATCTTTTTCAACTGCTTACCAAGTTCCTTGATATCAAAGCAGACAATGCGGTTATTGATATCCACGTTTGTCTGATGGTTAAACACATTCAAAGAACCTGTAACATAGATTTCCAACGAAGTGGCCAGTCGCTGTGCTTCTGGCTCTTCCTGTTTTCTCAGAAGGTTATATAAATCCTCTAGGATTGGCATCTTCTCCGGTACGGGATTGGCAAGATATTCCTGATAAACCAACCGCACACAACGGTCAATGATAGTTTTTTCTACCGGCTCCAGTCCATTCTTTCCTCCAACAATCAGCTCACACAACGACAGAATAAAATCTGCTTTCAATGACAGTGGATTATCTTCCTCGGAATAGTTCAGGTTCAGATCCATTGGATTGATATACTGGTCAGATACCGGAGAAACCCGTACCACCTGCCCGTGCAGTGCCTGCACAAGTGCCGAATATTCGGCTTCTGGATCGCAGACGATGATATCATCTTCTGTGATCAGGAAGCAGTTTGTAATTTCTCTCTTTGCTGAGAAGGACTTACCGGAACCTGGTGTACCAAGAATCAGTCCATTCGGGTTCTTCAAACGTTTTCGATCAACCATAATCATGTTGTTGGATAATGCATTCAGTCCATAATAAAGAGCCTCCCCTTCCTGAAACAGTTCCTGTGTCGTAAACGGCACGAAGATCGCTGTTGAAGATGTGGTAAGCCCTCTCTGAATTTCAATCCGATTGACTCCCAGCGGAATACAGGACATGAGTGCTGCTTCCTGCTGATAATCCAGCTGTTTTAAGGAACAGTTATATTTCTGTGCGATTCCCTGCACCTGGAAAATATTGTTATCCAGCTTCTGACGCTTCTTTGCGGTATTCATTACCAGAACCGTCACAAGGAACATTCTCTCATTTCTGGACTGCAGATCTTCCAGCAGGTTTTTCGCCTCTTCTCCATAGGTTATAAGGTCCGATGGAAGCACGTCCATATCATAACCGGAACGTACCGCCCGTTTCTGCTCTTCAATCTTCATCTTATCCAGATCTGAAATCTTACTCTTGATCATCTTGATTGCAGAACTCTGGTCAATGGACTGGATATGAATGTTGACATTGATGCTGTCATCCACATCCAGGAAATCTGCAAGCATCCGGTCTGTAAGCTCCGGTGCAAGAATCTGCAGGTAACTCACACTTCCCAGCGTTCTTCCCATCAAAAATGTCTGATTCTTGGAAAAGTTAAAGGAAGTCGGTGCAATAAAATCTTTGGTCTTTAATCCGGTTTCCGGAAGCATCTTATACTGGAACTTAAATGGTTCAATCCGATCCTGGTTGAACACATGATACATAATCTCCAGCCTTTCCAGACCATTCAGGGAATGTGCCTGTGCTCCCAGGACCTTAAAGTTATTTAAGATATCTGTTTCGACTCTTTCAAGCCTTGGCCTTGCCACCTTCAGGCTTTCTGCTTCGATTCCAAAAGTGATATACTTTGTCTTCACCAGACCATTATTTCCCTTGGAAAGCTGATTCTTCAACATGGTACGGTATTCTTCACGAATGGCATTGAAGTCATCGTTCTGATCCGGAATGTCAATGCTTTTCTCAAATTCTGCCACATCCACCTGCTGATTGATAAAAGACAGCTGCACACTGATGGAAGAATCAAAGTAATTTAAGAAATCACAATAATTCTCAAATATCGTAGTCTTATCCTCATTTAAAGCAAGCTGATAGTTGATGTCATAAAACTGAATCGTCTTGGAGAAAAAGGTCTTTGTCACCTGGCAAATACCATCCTGCAGCATCCGAATATACGGAATACTCTGCTGTGCTGTTGTAGGAATGTTTTTCTGTTTCCTGCGGTCCCGTTCCTGCTTCTTCCTACGCTTTTCCTGTTCTCTTTCTTTTCTGCTTTTTTTGTTTCTTCTTTCCTGACGGTTTCTTTTTTCCGCCAGGGACAGACGCTCCTGCTGAGCCTCCTGCTTTGTCTTTTTTGCCATCCGGCACACCCTCCTTTTTTACAAGGGTGGAAATCTCCTGATAAAAATTTTCTGTCTTATATGGTCTTACTGCCGGACAGATAAACTTCTGTCGAATGATATTTGCCACCACTTTTTCAAAGGGAAGACCGTCTTTTTCATACATTGCCATGAAGAAAAACGGAAGCATGATCGTTACCATCAGGATGGCTGCGATACTGGAACCGATTGGTTTTCTCATGAACAGATAAAACGGAATTCCCGCAACTGCGGCAAGTGAAAAGAAAATCAGCTGCCGCTTTGTCAGATTTAACGCTACTTTTGTTTTGACCTTTGTAAGGTCTTTGGGTACTGGTACATACGCCATGTATGTGCTCCTTTCCTGCCCGTTAGTGGGCATTGAATATTGATTTGCTAAGGCTTCCGGTCTTGAATAATGAAAATGCAAGAATCACGGTATAAGCCGCTACTGAAAACATTGCTGCATGAAGGTCACTGGATATGGTCATTGCATTTACTAAAACTGCATAAATTCCCACACAGACCATCATGAAGAATCCCTGAAATGCCAGTGCGAACAAGCCTTTTAAATAGTTGTTTCCGATATTGCCCCATTCCTTATTGGTCATGGTGGCAAACGGAATTGGTGCTATGGAAGTATAAAGGTAAATCTCTATCATTCTTCCGTATAAAATAACGGTTATAATGATCGACAGAATCCGCATGGTAATACTGATCAGCAGCGTTTCCATGGATAACAAGAACAAATCCCCCAGTTCCATATCTTCCAGTGCATCCACAATCCTTGTGATTGCTTCCGATGCGTCCACTGCTGTGTTTCCGGAAATTACTCCGGCGGCATTGTTGACCACATGCTGGCCAACGTCAAAGACCGCCATCGTGATATTGAACGTATTCGTCACCAGATAAATGGCTACATACGCCTTAAAGATCCAGAGGAAAATGTTGTAAGTCTCAAATTCATGGAAATTGTTTTTCTGCGTTACCATCGTAATCAGTTCATAGCACAGGACAAATGTGATGATCAGTCCCGCAATGGGGACAATCACCGTTTGGGAAATGTTCTGGATCAGATTGAAGATTCCGGCATTCCATCCCTGCGGTGTCTGTCCCACCTGCCCGGCTATGGTTCCCACCTGCTCATTGACAGACGTGAACATGTTATCCAAACAGGACTTGATAAGCCCGATCAGGATATCCTTTATCGCTTCCGTAATTCTCTCAATGATGGTGTTCATCTACCACTCCTCTTAAGAGAACAATGTTGCCAGCTGTGGAATCAGGGTAGTTCCCAGCAGCATGATTCCGGCACCAGCCATCAGCTGTTTGATGCCCTGGCTCTTAGCACCGGGATTGTCGTTTCCATATCCTTCCAGAAGGTTTACGACACCCCACACGCCAAGACCTGCGCCGATTGCGACTACAAGAGTTTTTAAAGTTGTAATTGCACTGCTAAAAAATGCCATATACATTCACCAAAACTGACTTCTTTCAGGTGTTTACGGGAACGAAAATACACCGACTAAAAAGCCGGTGCACCTAATGTCAGTTATTCCTTTCCTCATTATTTTCTGTTCATTCCCAAGGTTACTCCGACAGTTCTACATGAATTACTTCCACCTCTTCTTCAGATTTCGGTGTGTACTGCGGATTTAACTCTTTCTCTACTTTGTACCGGTTCTTCTCGTTTTCATCTGCAAGAAGCCGATAGTTTTTGTGTTTCGTGATATCATATTTGTCCGAGAAAAATGGTCTGGCCCCACGGATCTGCAGGATACATTTTCCACCATCCATGACTGCAATCTCATCTTCTGTCATCAGCTGTTTGCCTGTTTTCTGGTAATTCAATCCAAAGGACTTCTGATTGCTCCTCGTTTCCGAAGTGTTATACAGGTCAATGGTTTCCTTACCCAGAAGCTCGCTCATTTCCTTTAAGGTAGTTTTCTCTTTTCCTCCAAGAAATAGTGTGGTATCACAGTTACCCAGAATAGTATCTGCACTATCCTTATACATTGCCTTTAGCTGACTCTGTGACTGCAAAATAATAGAAGCAGAGATTTCCCTGCTTCGGATGGTTGCAATCAGCTTGTCAAACTGAGGAATTTGTCCAATATTGGCAAACTCATCAGCAATGACACGCACATGAACTGGCAGTCTTCCACCATATTCATCATCTGCTTTGTCACAAAGCAGATTGAAAAGCTGTGACTGTAACATGGCAATCACAAAGTTAAATGTTGTATCTGTATCGGACATAATCAAAAACAAGGCTGTCTTCCTGTCCCCGATCTTATCCAGTTCCATTTCATCATAAGACATGATCTCACGAAGTTCTGCTATATCAAATGGTGCCAGCCTCGCACCACAGGAAATAAGAATACTTTTGGCTGTTTTGCCAGCCGCCATTTTGTATTTTTTATACTGTCTGACCGCAAAGTGCTGCGGATCTCTTTCTTCCAGTTCCTGGAACATCATATCCACTGGATTCTGGTAAGTTTCATCCTCTTCACGGGTTTCGCTTTCATTCAAAAGATCCAGAAGGGTATTCAGATTCTTTTCCTCTTCATCTCCTTCATACCAGATAAAAGCAATCAATGCCGTGTACAACAGCTTCTCTGCTTTCACCCAAAAATCTTCGGAAGCTTTTTCCCCTTCGCCTTTGGTATTAACAATAATTGTTGTAACCAGCTTCAGGATATCTTTTTCAGACCGTATATAAGCAAATGGATTGTAATGAAGCGATTTGGAAAAGTTGATAGTATTCAGAACCTTAATCACATATGGTTCGTGTACCACTTTTCCTGATTTATCTTTCATAATATTTCCATTCTTATCTTTCTTAGGTGGTCCCTTTGCTAACATCTTCCCGCACTCCTCGATCAGAGTGCCTTTCGGATCTGTAATGACCATGGAACAGTTCATCTGCATGACTGACGGCTTAACGAAAAATCGAGTTTTTCCGGAACCACTGCCGCCAATGACCACTATATTTTTATTTCTTGCATACTTTGGCTGTTTAGGTCTACTTTCCATAGTCAATGCTTCTGTTGCTGTTAATGGAATATTCATCCAGGGATCTTCCGACATATAAGGTTTAATATCCTCAGCGTTTCCCCATCTGGCTGAACCATACTCGATTCCTTTCCGGAGTTTCTTTGCATCTGACTGTTTCTGCCATACCAGTAATTTCAGAATGACAGCTGCTACAATTCCTGTCAGCATATCACGCCAGTTAAAACTTGGCTGCAATCCAGTAAGAATCCTGTCTGCATGTTCCATCGCATATAATAGCTTGTTCCCAATATCTTCTCCCAGACTGTTTCTGTAAAGAAATGATGCCCGATTTGTATAAAAAGCAGTTAAGATATATGGGATATTGGTAAGAACCAGTTTCTTTTTATCCAGGGCGGACAGCCTGACCCTGATCTTATTCTTCCATTTTTGCATCAGATTTTTACCGATTTGCTTTTTCATCGGCTCTGCTCCTGATGCCGGTTCTTTACTTTGTCCTTCGATTTCTTTGGCATCATTGCTCTGTAAGTTGCAAGACGCTTGTGAATAGAAGGCTTATTCGCTTTTTGAATCTGTTTCTGGGAAAACTCACGGAAAGCAGCATTGAGGGCATCCTGATCACGTCCTTTAAAAAACACCAGATACATCGGTGGATCTTTACTCTTATCTTTTTTCAAAGCATAATTGATCCCGTATTTTCTGGCATAACGTTCAAAGGACTTGATATTCTTATTTGTGATCTCGATATTGACCATCCCGGCATTTTGTTTTGCCAGCTCTTTTACCGTGACCTTTCCCTGTTTCGGCTGATTCTTCTTCGCTTTCTTCTCTACCGATTTCTGCTTCTGATGACGCAGATAAGCAGCAAGAACCTTTTTCAATAAATCTGCTGTTACTTTGGTAGTCCGAATGCAGAACGTGACCGTTTTCTGAGTTACCTCTTCCTGCATGATTTTCCCTCCTTTCAGCGATTTAACTGCTGTCCAGATCTGTAATCATGGCAACCACCTCCTTCATTCTTTACTCTTCCTCCGCACACAACGCTTTAAAAAATTCTTTTCCTTTTGGTGTAACCAATGTCTGTGAACCAAGATGTCCATTGTTAAAATAGTCTTTTACAATAAACAGATCATTGTTCTTCTCCACCGCATAGGGTAACAGCGTGCCGGATGGACTCCTATATAGAAATCCTCTATTTAAAAGAAGTTTCACAAATTTTCTTTCTGGAAATTCAATCTCTTTTGCCGTCGTTCGAATATTGGTGCATTCTCCTGTAATCATGAAATGATCATAATAATCTGCTTTTGGCTGCATATCCTTTACACGATTTTGCAATTCTCGATTTCGATTGTTTTCTGCCAAAAGTCTCTCGGCAAATTCCAAAAGAAGTTCCGGGTTATCTTTTACCCTGTCTAAAAGATCGGTCTCTAAATATCCGCCTGTTTTCCTAATAGCCGGAAGTACCTCATCAAATACCCACTTCTCAAAATTCTGTGCTGACTTTAAACGACTTTTTGTAATCAGCCGATATACATCTCCCTCTGGAATAAAAATCATTGGCTGTACCCCACCTGATGTAAGGACGCCCCGTTTCAGGGCCCCCTTGCAATGAACATTTATCGCATTTCTTGGTTTTGCATATCCCAAAGCAAATGCTACATCCATTCCAGAAAATAAAAGTCTGCCTCCATCTTCAATCATACGGATGGAACCAAACTCCGAATTGTGAAACTCTGTGATTTTATAATCCGTCTTCTCCATCCTCTTCTCCATCCTCTTCTCCTCCTGAACCGGCAAGTAACATCAAACCATTTTCAATGATTGTGCTCCTAATAAACTCTGCTACATTCACGGTTAAATAACCAAGATATTCTGCAAGGAAACTACTATATTCCTCTTCTGTCAACAATTCCTCCAGTGCTTCCAAATGAGCTGTCACTTTAGAAGTCTGCTTTCCGCCAAGCAGCTTGCCTAATATTTCTGTAAATTCCTCTGTGTCACATGACTCAAACATACATAAGATCATCTCCATTGTTGTTTCCAAAACTAAACGATCCATTTTCATTTTTGTCAGCTCTTCCATTGTTTTCATGGAAGTCATAAGTGCATCGCTTGTCATATGTTCTGTATTGATTCTTCCTTCTGAATCAACCAATCCTATTGCAAATAATTCTAAAAAGTATTTTCTCATAAATCTTGTCCTCCTATCGAAATGGCATTTCTTGTTCAAGTTCTTCTGGTATATCGAATGGAATCTTCCTCTTCTCTGCTGGTTGAAATCCGTCAGATTCTTCTTTTTTTGTTTTGGCTTCTGCAAACTCTACATTATCCATAATGACTTCGGTATAATAGGATGCAGTTCCAGTCTGTTCATCTTTGATCTGAGAGATTACCAACTCTCCGGAAAGAGCAATCTTAATTCCTTTTTCAAGATATTTCTCCACAAATTCTGCATTATTTCCATAAGCTGTGATCATCACTACAAATGCTTTGCTTGTGCGATTTCTTTTTACTACCAGTGGAAACCTAGATACTTTGGTTTGTCCCTTTTGCGTAGATGTCAGCTTAGTTTCTGGATCTCTGGCAAGTCTACCCATTAAAACAATCGTATTCATTCTTTTTGTCCTCCCTTTCTTCCTGCAACACCCTTCCCTGGTATTTCAAACAGGATAATAATCTGTGCATTTTCTGCACGAAAAAATGAGGAATGGATTCGAACCATTCCCCACTTGCTACAGGATTTCTCCTGTAATATAAATAAGAAAATCTAAGTATTCACATTTGGGCTTTGTCTGTACATATACATCTGATCGTTATCATTCCAGATAACCCGGCTGTAAAAATACAGTCACAGTCTCTGTTTCAGCAGAGGTCCTGTACCCTTCGGTGGTATCATTATTGCTTCGCTCTTCCCGTAGGAGTCTTCGCCTGCACGAGCCGGATTATCTCCGGTAAGCATGTTCCTCAAGATGTATCAGCTCCTTCAATTGTCAAGGTGCAATCGGAAGAACTGTCTGAACCTCTTTTACGTTTGTGATTTTTGGAAATCAGAGGATTTTCAATTTGCCTTCCATATACTCTGTATTGGGAGCGACAAAATCGGACATGATTTTAGAAATTTTTTGAAATTATTTTTTGAAGTGTAAAAAGATATAAAAAAAAGATGCCAGGATTTCTCCTGACACCATAGTGACTATGCCAACTTCGTGCCCACTGGGCACAAGGTTGATTGTATTATTCTTCATTTCCTAATGATATTGGTTCTTTCTTTGTTTTCTTGTTTTTAGATATCATCTTATGACCTGTGTAAATAGCCATAATCATACAAAGCAAAGAACTTGCCGCAAAATATTTATGGCTTGATTTTGAACCTTTATATCCGCTATAAAAAGTTCCTAGCATCGTTATCAATGCTCCGACAGACCAATATTCATGAGCTTTCATTCTAACATCTCCCTTTGTGTTAATTTTAATATGTACCGTTTGATGAAATATGCAAACAGGAATTTGGAACGTGCTTTATAAATTTTTTCCGATCCCCTCAAGTTCGTTCATGGAATCCTTGTTTTTTTCAAGTTCATCTCTGGCTGTTGCATAATATGATTTTTTGAAAAGCATATCCCATGAAAGATATTTTGCCATACAGTCAAACTGCTTATCAATCAGCTCATACTGGATACTGTCTACGGGAGAACCGCCTACAACAATCGTGCCAACTTTTTTATTTTTTAACTGCAATCCACGGCAGTAGCACTTATCAATGATAAGTTTCAATTGTGCTGACATTCCCCACCAATAAACTGGTGTAGCAAAAAGAATCATATCTGCGGCAGCAATTTTATCAATTGTAGGATTTGTATCATCCTTATCGACGCATCCCTTAGAGCATTGACAGACACCACATCCCTTGCATGGTGCAATGTTGAGTTTGTCAGGTTCAATGATTTCAATTTCATTCTTTTCTGATGCTCCTTTTATAAATGCATTGATTGCTGTCAGCGTGTTTCCTTTTCTGGCACTTCCATTAATGATTACAATTTTCATGCGTGTATCCTCCAACTTCCGATTTCATGATATCATTTCTAATACAGATTTTACCGTATTTTTCAGATTCAGTCCATCTTTTAATCCCATTCGATAGAAAAATTCTTCTGTTTCTGCTCCACTGCTAAAAATTGCATTACAGTATTCCG